>JAEIGA010004109.1_pt1 | contig 22513 bp, 29 predicted proteins | sample 9270691 | NCBI WGS metagenome assembly JAEIGA01 (sample SAMN17057246, study PRJNA624740) | gut metagenome | biome: biome; isolation source: fecal sample | host: Bos grunniens | place: China: Xizang | collected 2019 | reverse complement strand
TTACGGCAAGCTTACCCATATTTCTAATACCAAAACATTCAGCTCTGCCGCTTGCATACTTGCGCCAGTACCAAGTTCCATTAGTGCCCATAGATTCTGTACCAGTTTCAATAACATAGTCACTACCGCCTACTGGAGCGATGCCAGGATAGATAATGAACTGATCTGTTTCGTCTTCTGTACCATGTGGACGGAAGTGCATTCTACCTCCAGAAGCAGACAGAATTGTATGGTCATCCGTTCTGTTGTGGCGCAAGACAGTCTCTCCGTGCATATTGACTGGCACATTGAAGTTAAAGTCTGTGTCTGCCCAGTCAAACAAAGGCTCAGTTGTAATCATCTGTGTCTGAGAAGCAACACTATACAACTTATCTCTAACCATTACTCTCTGGTAAAGAGGCTCACCATAAGGCTGACTGCCGTAAGAGTAAGTAGCAGTATACTTATTACCTTCAAATGTTATCTCAAAATCGTCATAGAGTGCATCTGTGTATTGGTCAACAACATCAGAATCTGGCTCTACACCATTTCGATAAATCTCAATTGTATTGTCTACAGCACCAAAACTACCGTTATAGTAATCACCAGTTACAGTGACTTTCAAGATAACAGTGGTTTCAGTCTCAAACTCTGTTTCAAGCTTTACATGAACTGTTGGACGCACATAATCGACAAATGGAACAGTCTCATTTCTTACAGTGCTCAAGCCACGACTGTCTTTCACTTTAAAGCGGAATAAGCCGCTTTCTGGAGCGTCAATAATTCCAACAGTCATGTCAGAGATCGTCTGACTGCCGTTTGTCACACTCTGCTCAACAATACGAGCTTCTTTCAGTGCTATTGGCTCAAAGACGTACTCAGCCATACTTTCACCCTTAACAATGATTGCTGGGTCGCCAGTCAGCTCAGTAATAGTAGACTGAACATCTCTAATCATGATGTTATCAATAACAGGGTAAGCATGAGTAATCTTATACGGCACTTCTCTTACATAAGTTCTCTCAACTCCACCATAAGTAGACATTAACCAAATCTTTGCTGTAGCTTCATTCTGGTCATACAATGCTGCTCTAATTGGCTGCAATGTTGCATCTGGAATGTGGTAAGTGCAAGCCCAAGTGCCCTTAGTGGCATCACTTATATCAAATGTCTCTGGTCTAAGAGTAGTTATAAGACTATTTTCATCGTCAAAAAGCTCAATATAAGACTCAATAAGGAAGTTATAATCAGTGTCTTGGTTGAATGTGAAGCTATAAACATTGTTATCTACCATATCTGGTGTATCAATGAAAATAGCGTGATAAGAGTCAAGTGTAGGTAAGTCTACCTCAAAAGTGAAGTGTCTATCTACGAGAGCACCAGCCTGAGCATAATCAGCATTGTAGTAATAAGAATTTATTTTCCAGTCTAAAGTGTAATCAATAGTCAGTTTGCAAGTTCCATCGCTGTTGTGCTTTACTACAGCTCCTTGTCTAGCGTATACATGTTGAATTGCCAGTTCGTCAAGGTCAACATACACAGTAGTGTCTTGATAGGCACTATCATTGACTTTCAATGTGCTCTTGGCTTCTGTGCCAAGAATATTATAACTCTTACTATAGTTATACAAAGTTAAATAAATGTTGAGAGTTGATTCTTTCTTTCTAACGTGCTGGTGTGTTAATTCAACATTGAGAGAAATATAAGCACTTTCAGCAAGATCATCCGTCAACAACGGATATTTATAATTATATGTTTGCATAGCCATAACCGCTTACCTCCCCTCAGTCCATACGCACATAGTAACAAGCTGTGCGTGTATTTTTATAGTTTTCTAAACGGCTGTTATTGCCGATAATCAAGAATGTATCAGCGTGTAAGTCTTCGGCTTTTACGCCAAGATTATCCGCCACTAAGATTTCATTACCACTTCTGTAAATGGTCATACCATCCTCAGTGATAACGGTCTTAATGCTACTATCGTTTCTGCTAACTTCTAATCCATTAGCATCGAACTTGTAGCCTGTCTTGGTAGTGACGCTTTCAACGCCCTCTAAAGCCTGTTCAATAGCAATGGTCAGCTCATCGGCAGTCATCATTGCACTAACCTCAGAAAGCACCATATCAAGCTCATTGTCCATCTGGATTACTGACTGTTCAATAGTGTCTGCCGTTAACTTGACAGAAGCCATTTCTCCTGCTACCAACTCAATCTGTTGGTTAGCCTTATCTACTCTGGCAAATGTCTTTTTCAGCGCATCTCCAAGAGTAACAGGGTTAGTCTCACTCTCAATCGCCGTATCATCAGCTTGCCATTGAGTTCTTTGCTGTAAGGAGCCATTATATTCAATTGTGTCATCATATAAGAATGAGTACACAGTTTCATTATCCTTAGTGACAATGCCGATCTTATCACCAATCTCAATGGAGGGTCTACCTCTCCAGTAGCAGTCAAACTGATTGATTGTGAGATTACCGATTGCCGCAATAGCCTCAGACATCCACTCACCAATATCGTCACGCAAGTCCCAGAATGGATTCTCTCTTACATACTGGGTAGTGCCGATCACTCCTGTTGCAGTAGTGACATTATCACCTAACTCTGTTACAGAGGTAATGTCGGATAATCTGCGGTTTGTCTTGCTGGAGAGAGTAATGTAGTGAGACTTTTCAATCGTAAAGACTGGCTCACCATCTCTGTCAGGCATCTTAAATACCAGGTTGTCATTAGCGTCAAGATAATAGACAGTCTGGCTTACCTCAGCTATTGCATCTAAGACTTCTCTGAGCGTCTCAGTGCCTTCAAAGTTAGCGCCGTTAGGATATTGCTTAGCAAATGGATGATACATCTCATTAGGAATTTTGACGATTACGCCAGTCATTCCTAACAAGTTAGCACAAGCATCTGCTACATCTTGCAGAGTATAAGATACTCCTAACCCTAATTCGGCAAATGTATGTTCGGCTGCTGGATATAGCTTGTCATAAGCCGTTACAGAAGCCTCATTGGTATTTTCATCTCTATGGACTTCTGATACCTTGAAGCGCGGAAAAGCGTCCAGAGGCTCACCAGCCGCGCTCAGATACACTTTAAGATCGTTAGCTGTGCTACAGCTTAAAGTTCTATCCAAGTCGATGAAATGTATATTTAATCGCTGACATACGCCAAAGCCAAAGAACTTACGCTCATTACCAATGCGCTGAATGTCAAAGCGAATAACTCTATCTTGCTCCGTAAATGTAGACGCAAGAGTGGAGCCCTCATAGAGCTCCACCTTGGTACTTACTTGTCTTACTGGAGAGTGCCAAACATTATTATCTGTAGTAATCATTTCAGTCTCTCCTTATAATTCAATGAATTGTAAAGTGAAGGCTTTATACATAACCTTGTCACTTTGAATTGTATAATATTCAACATTGTTGGCTGGCAGAATGCAATGCACATTCTCAACTAAAGCACCAGTTAAAGGATCTCTGTAGGAGAGATTAACTTGGAAATTTTCAATGACAGCTTGCAATGCTTTCATAGCTTCATCATCTACTGGAATGATACCTACTTCAATACTGCGCTTGTGGTTAATGTAATCCACAACAGTATCTCCAGCAGCATTAGTTTGTGCCGTATAGTTAGCATCTCTGCCGACTCTCAACTCGTTTACATAAGTAGAGAAGTCTGTGCCGTTTAACTTCAAATAAGCCATTTAATTAATCTACCTCCTTACACAAGATTTAATGCCAGAGAGCCACGCTGTCTGGTCATTTGGTTAATGCTATCAACAGTTGTCTGTGCAAATACCTTACCGTCTACCTGGAGCACGATTGGCGTATTACCGCCGCCCATTTTCTCATTCAGCATATCAGCAAGTCTGTCAAGCCACTGAGTATTTTTCTCTAATGGAACAATAGCCTCAGCACCATCTTCGCCTAAGCCTTGTAAGCCACCATTACCAAACAGGACTGTTGGATTATCGAAAACGCCACCAAGAGCATTCCACCTAATAGAGAAGCTAGGTACTTTAAGTGGGTTTAGGCTAAAACCACCTGTTACACTAATTTTAGGCATCTTGATTGTTGGTGTAGGAAGAACAGTGTCTAAAGCACCTCTCATAACACCCATACCACTTTTAACAGAGTCTTCAGCATCACCAATAGCTGTGTCGATCTCGTCATACATATTGCCAAATTCAGTTTTAGCAGAGTTGTAAATATCTCCAGCACTCTTACCAATTTCTTTGACCATAGAGCCGAAACCGCCATTAGAAGCCTTTTTAATATCTTCAATTTCTCTGCCGACAGTTGTTGACATATTACCAAAGCCAGTAGAAACAGAATCAACGATAGTTTCACCTGCTTCAACAACACCATCCTTGGCAGTATTAAAGCCATCGGTTATACCTGTTCCAAGAGCATTAGTAATTGCAGTAATATTTGCTTTTAACTCTTCCCATTTTTTTGAGATTGTTTCTTTAAAAGATTCAAACCAGCCCTCGATAGTCGTGCCCAATGTCTCTAAATTAAAATCAATATCGTCTTCAATATCGAGAATAGCATCTGGCACTTCCATGAAAAGATCGAGTGCGGCAGCGCCAACATCAATAATGCCTCCAAGCAATCCTTTACAAATTGCAGCAATAATATCTGGAATATTCTCGCCCAGAGAAACGACGACCTCTGGAATTGCGCTTATAATACCACCAAACATTTCGATAGCTGCTCCAAGAATATCTGGCACTGCTCCTACAAGAGCTTCAATAATTGCAACAATAATATCTGGTAAAGCTTCAATTAAAGCTTCAATTACCTCTGGAATTGCGTCAATAATAGCCATGAGTAAGTCAACAGCGCCGTCAAGCACATCTGGTATGCCGTCAGCCAAGCCTTCTACAATTGCTGTAATAATATCTGGCAATGCCTCGCTCAAAGCTTCGATTATCTCTGGTATTGCATCAACTATTGCCTCTAAAAGTGTTACAGCACCTTCAAGCACTGCTTCTGTGCCTTCTAAAAGCCCATCTACAATTGCCGTAATAATATCTGGTAATGCTTTAGTTAGCGCTTCGATTACATCTGGAATTGCATCGACTAATCCAGTTAACAGTGTTACACCAGCTTCAATAATATCTGGAACTGCTTCAGTCAATTTTGTAACAAGGTTAGGGATAACTTCCCCTACAATAGTAGTTGCTACTTCTTCAGCAGTAGTTGGGATATTTTCAGCTAAAGCCTTAATTAAAGTGACACCAGCATCAACTAGAGCTGGTAAAGCTTCTGCAAGCCCTTCAACAATATCTGGAACTACTTCACATACTGCTTCAACAACATCTGGTAATAGTTCTCCAATTGTTTCGATTGTATTGGGTAATTCTTCTGCAATACCTTCAACAAGACTTGTAAGGATGCTTGTTCCAAGAGTAATAAACCCTGGCAACATTTCATCAATAATTGCCAATCCTTCTTCAATAACTGTGCTAATTCCTTCAGATAGTGTTTCTGCACCACCTTCAACACCATTTATCATGTCTTCTAAGCCCTGTGCGGCTTGTTCAAGACCAGGCAACAATCTCTCTAATGCCTCAGCAAATTCACCTTTAAATAGTGTTACGATTGGCGTTACAGCTTCACCTAATGCACCAAGTCCAGCAGTTAAAGCAGCTTGTGCTTCATTTGCCGCCAGAATATCTGCGGCATTCTGCTCATAAGCGGCAGAAGCTTCAGAGTATAAGCCATTAAGAGTCTCACGAATAAGAGCCTCACGTTCTTGCTCAGTGTTACAAGCTTCTAATTTTGCCTTAAACTCGTCTTCACTAACACCAGCCCAGTTAAGAGCATCGGCTAATGAGCCTGTGAGTGCACCAGTTTTTGCGGTTTCGTTTGCCGCCTCAGTTAATCCTTCAATTGGCAAGCTATCGCCAAAAGTAGCGTAAACACCTTGGCAAATGTCAGTCCATTCACTCAAGGCTTCTTGCTCAGAAGTTAACTTTGCTAAGTGATTGGCTGCTTCAACAGAAGTATCGTCATCACCCAACACTCTATATAAGTCTGTATATACAGCTTTTGCATCTCCTGCTGTTAGTCCAGCATTCTCAAAAGCTGTATTAAGTTTACTTTGATTAGTGCGATATTCTTCCGTAGACTCACTTAGTCCAACAAAAGTGCCACCTAAAGCCACAGCAGCCGTTCCAACAGCCTTAATAGCTGTTCCAGTAGCAGAGCCAACCGCCTTTAAAGCATCAAGCTTTTTACCAGCCTTTTCGCCCTTCTCACCGAACTTTTCAACTTTCTCTGTGGCTGTGTCCATGTCTTTTTCTAAGTCATCAATGTCTGCCGTCAGAACTATCTTTAAATCTTCAGTCATGTGTTATCTTTGCCCTCCTCTGTCTTAGTTTTATTAAAGGTTTCTGCGAAATTTCTAAGCCATTCATCAGTCTTTTTAAGATGATTCTTCGTTTTAGCTTCTAAAATCGCATCTTTATCAAAGATGGCAGGATAAACATCATAAATCTCTGGATATTTAGCTGTTTTAGAATAGAGTCTTGCCATGCTGTAGCCAATAAGATCGGCTAAGCGATAATCGGCAAAAGCCTTTTCTTGTGCTTCTCTCTTCTGGACACGCTTAAAGCTTTCGGCATATCTTTCTAACTCTGCAAGAGTCATGTCCCAGAATTGCCATTCACTTAAACCCATATCGAGAAAACTATTCAGCCAAGTTTCCAGTAGCTCACTAAACAAAAATGGAGACTGAGCTTTGTCAGCCTCGTCTCCAATTATGCGTTTTTTTCAATACTCTCCTTCTTAACCAATCCAGACACTCTATAGATGTCTAAGATAATATAGATAAAGTCGGTAGCAGTATTGCCGTCAGCCAACCAAGAGTCAAAAATGTCATAGGCATCGTCAAGGCTAGTTCCATGATTGTACTGAATCAAAGAAGCGTACAATACTTGCACCATAGTAGTGATAGTAGGAATAGTGTCGCCTTTGCCGAAAATAGCTAACGGATTGCAGCCAAGCTGCTTCTCAAGCATCGCAATGTTACGAGTGCTGAGTCTTAATTTATAATCTTTATCACCTGCGTGAAAATCAACATACATCATAGTAAATTACCTCTCTTTTAATTAAAGTTGGGAGAGAGGGAGAGAGAAACCTCTCTCCCAACCCCCGTTAACGGTTTTAATTAAGCAACAGTGATTTTATCCACTGCAACTGCCAAAGTGAAAGCAAGAGCGCTGTTAGTAGAGATAGAGTCCATCTTCAAGCTTGCAATGTCACCAGCGATAGTGAAAGTGCCGCCTTCGGGAATGGAAACAATCCACTCACTCTTCTGAGCGTCATTACCAGCCAACTCTTCAGCACTCATCATGTTCTTGAAGAGAGTGAAAAGCTCAGGGTCATACAAGAACTTGAAAGTGATTTCATTAGAGTCGGAATCGCTATCAGCGATTAAACCATCAGTATAAACATGGCGAGTATCAGCAAGAGTAGTGACTTCGATCTGGTCATAGCCACCAGCGGCAGAGCCAGCGATGCTGATTTCACCGATTTCCTGCAAATTAGGGAAGATAGAATTAAACTCGTCATGCTTGCCGAAATACTCGGTAACATAAGTAGCAACGCCAACTTCCATATTGCCCATCTTTAAGTTCAAACCTTGAGAAATGTAATAAGCCATTTATTAGTCCTCCTTGAATTCTTCAAGGCAAAGAGCCTCGAATGTCATTATTTTTTGAATCATTGTTGATTCTCTGTCATATAACTCACCAGAGCTTGTGCGCTTAAAGCCTAGAGGTCTAAGCACTTCGTCAATTTGAAGCGCATATCTCTGCAAATCTCCGATGTTATTTCCCCACACTTTAACTTGATAACTTATGTAACTGTAGCCTCTGTTTGTTCCATTAGCGACAACATAGTTATTAGTTTCCATGTAACTGATACAAGGAGTTTGAGTTTTTGAAGTTAAGGTCATTTCATAGTGTGTGGGGAGTACAGTATTAAGAGCCTTAACCAACTCGGCATGATAGTTAATCATTATTTAGTGCCTCCTTGAGTATTCTTATAACTTCTTCTCTCTTCTCATTAAGTGCTGGACGCATGAAAGGTTGAGGATGTTGACCACTTGTACTATGCCATTTGCCTTGATCGTCTTTATACCACCAAGGAACGTCTTTTCTGCCGTTACCGCCCTCGGCAAATAAGCCTGTGCCGTATTCGACATATGGTGCATACTCAAGTGGAGTGTAGATTATGCCTTCAAGCTTGCCGTCTTTAGCCTCCACTTTACTGGTAATTGATCGTCTCAATTCACCTGTGTCTTTTGGAGCTTTCTCTTTAGCGGCACGCTCTACAACAGCGCAAGCTTTACCTAAAGCCTGTTTAACCTCAGTCACATCACCCACTTCTTCTAATGCTGCAAGCACTTCGTCCAAGCCATGCATTTCAAGATTAATCATAACTTAGCCATAAAGACTTGATTAAGTCTTCCATTAGTGTTGACATATAAGACTTTCAATCGCTCTTCACCGAATTGAATGATATAAGTATCATCTACTTTAGCGTGAGTGAGTCCTACATAATTAGCGCCAGTGTAATTTATATTTTCTTGAACAGATTGAGAAGTGAGATTGATTGCCATTTTGACTGTGCCTTCTGGAGTTGCGTCCTTATCTGGCACAATCTCTTGACCATATTCGTCTTTAGTTCCAAGAGTGAAGTAATTGTAGTTTCTGTAAGTAGCGTTAATCAATTAAATCACCTTAATCTTTCTCTTGCGGTTAAGGACTGCAAGAATCTCTGCTGGATAGCCGTCAATGTAATTCTCAGAAACGCCACTGTAAGCTTGGCTTGCAAGTCCTTCAGTATTCATGCGGTTTAGCTTGATGACTGCAATCTTCTGTGCAATCAACTCTAACTCTGCATCAACTGCTCTATTGCAGTAAGCCTCAACTTCTGCCAAAGCCATCTTTAAGCACAAGCCAATCTGAGCGTCTGAATAATTACTTGCCGCATCACCTAACAGCAATTTAATTTCTTCAATCATTTAGCTATCCTCCTAACTTTAAAAATTAGGAGTGAGGAGTTTACCCTCACTCCTTGTAATATTTTAGTTAGTTAGATTAACCAACGATCTTGCAAATCTTAGTTGCGTCAACAAGAGCAACAATGTAAGCGTTACGGAGATAGATGCTGTTGGTACGAGTGTCAGCGTCACGCTCCTGCTCAACTTCAACGTCCTTCTTCATGAAGAGCTTAACAGCTTCTTTAGTCATGATGTAGGAGTCAGTAGCAGCCTTAGAAACGATAACAGGAATACCAGCGATAGTACCAACCTGTCCATTGTAAACAACCTCACCCATACGAGCTGCAACATAGTCAGCATCCTTACGGAGTTCAGCCTTCTTAGCAGGATTGATGATTAAGAACAAGCCAGACTCGTCTTCAACATTCAACTTAGCGATAGCATCAACGATAGCATCGTAAGAAAGAACGTCAGCCTCATGAGAAAGAGAAGCCTTAGCGCACTCAGCCATGAAGTCAGCAGTCATCTTGTTAGTCATAACCTGGGTAGCACCCTTAACGCCCATGTCAACAACATTGTTGTCCTTCATGAAGTCTTCGTCCTGGTAGTCAAAAGCCTGCTGAACGAGCTTCACAGTGTAGTCGTTAGGAGTGTAGCTAACAGAGCCACGAGTAGAGTTACCTTCACCAACACCGAGCTCTTCAGCAGTACCAGTGTAAGCATAAGTGTGAACAGTCTTAGTCATACCAGGCTCGGCAGACAAAGAAGTATCAATGCTCATAAGAGAGCGAGTATTAACAGCGGTAGTGAGTAAGTCCTTAGCCTTAACTTCAATTACCTTATTAGCAAAAACAGTATTAGCCATTATAGTAGCCTCCTTAAATTAGTTCATAATCTTATTGAACAAATCTGGGTTAGTTTCAGCCAGCTTGTTCAACTCTGCCATACTCATATTCTTGGCAGATTCTTTTGTAATTTCAGTGCTGGAATTGCCGTTACCCTTTACGTCACGACCAGAGCCAGCCAAACGCTTCTCAACTTCTGCCTTAACAGCAGCCTTGAAAAGCTTGTCAAGTTTATCAATGTTAGCCTGAGAAGCCTCAATGTCGTCACTAATAGCAACAATGTCAGCAAACTCGGCACTTAATCCACGATTGGAAAGAACGCTCTTCAATTCGCTCTTGTTGCGCTCGATCTGAAATGCAGCGAGCTGTTCTTCGAGCTCTGCAATTCTGTTGTCTTTCTCGGCTTTAGCTCGTTCATCGCCATCGAGCTTAGAAAGAGACAACTGCTTCTCATACTTCTTCTGCTGGGTTTTTAGAGCCTGTGAAACACGCTTATCGGTTTCGCTCTGAAGAAGAGCCAGCACTTCTTCTTGTGTATAGGTCTTCACTTCTTCAGTCTGAGTAGCGCCATCAGTCTGAGTGTTTTCGTTAACGATAGTATTTTCAGTGTTTTCCATAAGATTTTTCCTCCTCTGTTGTTAGCTGTAGCTAACCCCAGTTAAATAAAATTTAGTTCTTTCTTTAACGACTAAGCCCTATCAAAAAAGTCAAGTAATTTTATTCGATTACAGGCACTAAGCAGCAACGCTCATTAGGATGCACTGGCAGTGGAGGAGTTCCATTAGTAGGGAACTTCTTACCCTTCAATGCCTTGCACAGTTCACAAGTGCGGTCATCCTCGTCCACAAGCACCTCAACATATTCGATGCCATAATCTTGATAGCGTTTCTTTGCCGCTTCACTCTGGATATGAGCCACTTCAGTTCTGACAAGTGTTTCAGCCCTGTGGTAGCTAACGCCAAAGCGCTCCTGCAATGCTTTCTTTAAGTCTGAGTCTTTCTTTCCAGTAGCAACAATATGTATAAGCTCTTCATTGAGTGTCTCAGCCAATCTCTGTGTATTGTCCCAAACCCTCTGGCTCCATGTCTTGCCGTCTGCAACCCAGATATTATTGATTAACTGCTCAACAATGCTATTGTCGATTGTGTTAAACTCTGTATCACCTGGAAGTGCAATACCGTAATAGACTTCAAAGAAGTTCTCACGAAAAGCCTTGGCAAGCACCTTGATCTGGCGATTGCCGAGCTTCTCAAGCTCACGCTGCATCTGAGCGTGTGCCTCCCAGTATTTGTCGAGCTTATAGAGGTCGGCAGGAGTAGGCTCCTTGCCGTCCTCTACGGCTTTCATAATCTTCAAATAAACAGCTTCAAAGTCGGATATAACTTTATCGGCAGCCCTTCCGTAATAATCTTGAAGTTGCTTGTTTATTTGTTTAATGGTCTTGCCCTCAATTTTTTGCTGATTTTTTGCAATTCTATTCTGCCAATAACTCATTCATCATCATCCTCTTCATTCATGAAGCCAGGAGTGCCGAATGAATAGAGGGACATATTCTCTTGCTTTTGCTCTTGGACAGCTTCAAGTTCAGCGTTAACGTCAGTAATAAAGTCTAACTGGCTTAACAAGGTAGCATCAGAAACAGTGCCCTTCAAGCTATTGATAAGATTGATAGTGCTGGTCACATCGGCAGGAATATTGCGCTTAAAGTCGATCTCAATATCTCTAAAAGCTTCTTCACCGAGCTTCAAGCTAGCAATGCCGCTGATAATCTCAATTCTGCGCTGTAAAGCCTTCTTCATCTTACCTTCAATGACACCAGCTCTGTTCTCCATGCCAGTCAATCTGTATTGAATAGCGACTCCAGAAGAAACACCAGAAACAAAAGACTCTGAGCTAAAGTCTGGGCACTGTGCCACACGATAGATAGAGTCATGGATACGCTTTAAGATGTTTTCAACCTGTGCATCATTTGCCGCTTTAGTTAACCAAGTAGCACTTGCACCTTCTGGAAGGACAAGCACTCTGTTCTCTTTCATAGAGGCAATGTCATCACTGTCAGCGTCCACGCCCAATAGAACAAGGTAAGCGTCACAGAAAGCAGCATAGTCATCAATCTCTGCGCTTAAAAGCTCGTTAATGCTATCCTGCAAAGGCATGATGCAATCAAAGATGCTCTTCTCATCTGGAAGAGTGAAGATGTTAGCTGGGCACTGAGAGAAGTAGTGTGGCTCTTCGGCAACAAATGTCAAATAGCCGTTCATGCCGTTCATGGTATAGTGCTTAACATCGTAGTCACTATAAACATCGACATTGTAAAGATCGGAATCGTCCCAATCATTCACCTTGTACATACGGACAAAGTAAATAAGATCGCCAGTCAAGCTATCATCGCAAATGCCGAAACAGTTGACAGGATTGATGAGTCTGAAGCGTGTGTGTCCAGTGTTGTCGATATACATCAACTCACAAGCGACACCATAAACCAATGCATCCAACAGAAAGTCAGCATCTTCAGTCTGGAAGTCGTTATAACGCAAGATTTCCATAATATCATCAATCTCTTGCTCACTGCGGTAGCTGATAAAGCCAGGAGTGGCAAGATAACCAGCATAGCTGTCTGCAATGTTCTTGGCGTAGTTCACTACGCTTCTATTGCAAGGCTTGCTTGGGTCTGCATAACTCTTGCTCAGAATAGCTTGAATGCCGTCATAGTAATTCTTATATTTATTCAGTCTTGGCTGTTCGTTAATGCGGAAGCGGTTAATCATCTTCTGCAAAAGCGCAACAGACAATTCTGCGTCTTTATTCAAATAAAACATTGATTAAGCCTCCTTAACCCCAGCGTAGAGAATGGTGAAAGAGTAAATCCACTTATAAGTGTCATCAGTTAAAGTGAAAATCTGAGTAGTTTCATCGTAAGATACTGAAATATCTGCGCCAGAAACCTCAGCAAAAATGCCATTAGTCAAACTTGTGCTGGAACTGTTGCTTCTTTGTGGGATAGCATGATCTAAACCATCTTCCTTATGCCACAAGAAACAGTTTTTAATGCCGTCATTCTGATATTGGCTTACAGCAAGAATGATAATGAAGTTATCAGCAGCTCCAATATAAGGAGATAAGTCAAGAGACTGCTTATGCTGTCCCCAGCCATATTCAACTGTCTCCATTCTTAAATCGCCCATAAGCTCATTAGTAATAGTAGTAGCCTCAGCACTTGCGACATTCACCCATTCGCCAGCGCTGTTCTTTGCTTTAATTACACCCATCATTGCACCTCCTCTACTGGAGCATCAATCTCGATGTAGTTAGAAATAGAATCGTTACCTCCGATGAACAGAGTCTTAGTATAAAGATGCTCTTGGACTTGGGTAATCTGCTCATTCTCGTCCATCACCTCAATAAAGCGAGGCTCAACCCAGTCAAAGACTTTGCCTTCATCAGCATCGTAACGAACAATATTAAAATTAGTTGTTTTCATTAGTTTTACCTCCTTATACGAATGTGACTGTCCAACCCTTAGCGGTTGCAATAGCAATCTCAGTTTCAGTTAATGTACCAACAGCTCCAGCGTCTGTGCTTTCGCCACAACGAGGTCTAAATTTAATAGTATTAGTACCTCCATTAGCAGCTAAGTAAGCAGAAGTATCTGGCAAACTATTAATAGTTCTAACTGCGCTATCATGATCATAACGACCATAAGCAATATTTTCAGTCCAACTATCTGGATTATCCTTTAAAGCTTGATAGCTTGCATCATCAGTCATTTCTGTATCTGTTGTAAGACCAGAGTTATAACCAAGTATTCTATCAGTCTTATCGGCATATCCAACAAAGTAAGTTAAGTCGATCACTTGTCCTTTATATTGAGCAACTTTAGCACTTCCATCTTCATTTACCGCAAAAGTTAAGTCTTTCAGTCGGCAGCAATAGTTAAAACTATTAAGAAAATTATTACCTGTGTGTGCATTAGTAGTATCTACAGCTAACCCATCAACACTATCAAGGACTTGACAATTTGCAAAAGCATAAGCGCACAAATTATAGCTTGTTGCAGCAATAGTCCACATATTAGCGAGTATAGTTGCTGGCACTTTTCGTAATGAATAACAACCCTTAAATAGTCCACTCAAGTTATTCCAAGAATAAGAATGCCATCTGGTGAAATTCCAATTATCAAAATAATCTTCTGGGATATTTCTTAATGAAGAACAAAATCCAAACATCTCTTGTCCATTGTCTGGTTGATAACCATCACTTATGCGAGGTAATTCCTCTAATGCTTCACAATACTGGAACAAGCACATTGAGGGTATTGTTCTCGTTGTAACTACATTAAGATCAAAAGGAATCTTCTTAACAGCTCGATTCTTCTGGAACATGGTAGTTATAGTTGTTAATCCATTTGTAGAAATGGTGTCACCAAACATATTGATATAATTACCAGCGATATTACCACAGCAAGCACTAGTGCAATCGCCAGTTAAAACAATAGGCTCCACATCAATATCTCCACCGCCAGAAGGCAAGTTAGTAATCTTGTCAGCCATGTCAAGTGGAGCAATAAGTGCCGTTGAGCCTTCCTTAGATCGGATAGCGTCACCAATAGCAGTTAAAGTGCTTTCTTCAATAAAAACTTTACTCATTAGTATGCGCCCTCCTCAGCTACTCCAATAGCAGACAAAGCTGTGTTGATTGCCGTTTGTACCTGTGCGGCAGTCTGATAGTCCTTAACTGTTTCGGCAATTAAGGTTTCAGTTTCGCCTCTGGTCATGTAATTACTCATATCTGATTCTGGAATATCAAGATTAGCAATAGCATTGTCAATCAGAGTGTTAGTGCCTTCCTCAGTCATGTAAAGACTATCTGCATCTTCCTTAGTTAAGAAAGCTACATCTTCATTAGGCTTAATCCATAACTTGATGTTCTCATTGATTGGAGCATACTCACCAACATGAACTTCTTCAACAGACTGGACATCGCCACCGCCACCCTCTGGGAACTCGATCTGTCCAATAGCCTCAGCAACTAAGGTTTCTGTTTGCCCTTTGGTGTAATAGTTACTCAGATCGGTTTCTGGAATCTCGATAGCATCAACTTTATCTTTAATCTGCTTATCAGTTTCTTGTTTATTGTAATAATTGCTTAAATCAGTAGTTGGATGCTCGATTGCATCAACTGCATTCTTAATTGCCGTATTGGTTTCGCCCTTAGTGTAGTAGCCACTAAGATCGGTCTTAGGAATCTCGGCAATCTTATTATTGATCTGATTGTTAGTCTCTTCTCTTGTGTAGTAATTACTCAAGTCAGTCTTAGGATGCACAATAGCGTCAACGGCAGCTTTAATTGCCGTATCAGTAGCACCTTTGTTGTAGTAATCACTTAAATCGGTTTCTGGAATGTCGATGTCAGCAATCTTGTCATCAACATACTTTTCTGTTGCATAACCAGTTAAATCAACATCTGGGGCTTCTACAGCGTCAACAGCCTCTTTAATGGCTGTATCAACTTCACCTTTAGTGTAGTAATCTTTAAGCTCCACTTCTGGAGGATTAGCCTCAAGATAGTCCTCAACTGCTTCTCCAATAGTAGACTCAATGTTATCCATACGCTCAACTAAAGCATCAAGAGTCTTTAGCTCGGTTTCAGTATAGATATAGTCTGCTGGCTTGCTACGTCTGACAACCTCAAATACTTCACTGTGCTTGGTGTACTTGTGGTCATAGGCATAGACATTGATACGCCAGTCATTCTGCAACAGAATGTTAGGCACATCGGCAACTCTCAAGCCATCAAGGTCATAAACCTCAGTAACTAAAGAGCAATCGTCTGTGCGGTTGCAGAAGTGGACTTGGTTAATAGACTTATCTTCAACGATTACTTTGCGGTCTAAGTCCCACTGATAAAACTCACTACGTCCGTCATAAATCTTAAACAAAGTCGTTTTACCTCCGTTTCTTATAGACTTAGAGCAGCCTTGCTCATAGTCTTAATTTTTTGAGTGTTGTCGATGCACTGTAAGCTATAGCGCAAAGCGTCACAATAATGGTTGAAAGTATCAATAGGTTTGTTAATGTATTCCCCAGTCGCCTTGTCCTTTGTCCAAGCGTAATTCTCAAACTCTGTTATGATACCTTCACAGCTCGGATGCACGATGATCTGATACTGTTGGAGCTTTTGGATGCCATGAATGATAGAGTCTTTGCCCTTGGCGCATGGTGCGATTCTTCTAATGCCCTTACGCTTAATTTCTTCAATGGACTTCTGCTCTGCTGAGTCTGCGATGATTGTGCTCTTACTAAATCCAAGAGCAGAGATAATTGCCGCAAGCTCATCATTCGTCTTGCCTACATCTCCCCATTCTTTGAAGATGTAAATGCGCTTGCTGCTTTCATCGAGTATTGAAGCCACGATTGTTGAAATGTCATTTATGAAACCAAAGTCCATTCCTATAATGAGTTCGCCCTCTAACTTGCTGTGATCGAATTCCTCACTCGTCCAATTCTGAAAGATAAGCTTGTCTAATGACACAAAGTCGCCCAGTGCTTCAATCTTCCAGCGTGTTGGGTTAGTCAATCTCATATTCTCCATACGCTCAATGTAGTCTTGTGAAAGATACGGATTGTCTAAGTAAGTAGTTTTCAAGATAAAAGTATTGTCTGGCTTGATGTCATTATCAAAGCCAAATCTCTTGTAAACCCAATTAGCTTTACTGACTGGGTTAAATAACAAATATATGTTCAATGGCAAGTCATACTTAACGCTTCTGACAGTACCATCAATTAGTTCAAAGTCTTCTGGAGTGAACTCTGTAGCCTCTTCCAGAAGCACATCAGAAATCTCACTGAAGCCTTTTATTTTCTCGGCAATATCCAAGCCAGTACACTTAAACACAGTGCCGTTTAGCTTACAGACTGCCGAATAGTCTGTTTCGTAAAATGTGAAATACTTTGTTAGCTTAAATCTTTCAACAGCTTCTTTAAGTTCTTTCCACACACTATATTTGCAACTAGCTGTAGTTTTACGCATCAAAAGTATAGTGCGTTTCTCTTTAAGTCCTTTAAGTAAAAGTTTTTGCATTACAAAGATCGTCTTGCCGCTACCACGCCCACCATAGTAGACGTTATAGCGATTGCTGTAGTCCTCAATATATGGACGATAAACAGGAAGAAAAGCTTTAGCACTCACATCAATAATGAGGCTCATTCTTCATCCACCTACTCTTCGTCATAACCAATTCTAAGAACTACATCACTCTTCACATTTGCTTCAATCTTATCTACTGGCTTGTAACCCTTGTTATCCAGCATATATTTGATTGCTTGAAAGTTGCCTTCACTGGCTAAAGCAATCATGCCATTAACTGCCATAGCCTCAGCATCGTCCCAGCGTTTCTGAATAGCCTTTTGCAGTTCTGCTTTAAACTCTGGCTCTTCCTTCCATCTACGGAGTGTTTCTCTATGCACACCACACTCCTGTGCAGTCATTGCTTGTGTCATGTATGGAGAATAAACCAAAAGCTCAATAGCCTTAATTTGTTTGTTGTTTAGTGCCATAAATCCACCTCCTAAATGCCACATTACGCAACACTAAAATCTCTCAACTACTCAATATCTATAACTGTTCCACATGGAACATTGTTTAAATCAGTCCAAAAGAATAGGGAACTGCCTAAACAGTTCCCCTTGTCAAATAATATTATACTAAAATAATTTCTAAAAGTCCAAAAGCGGCAGCATCAAGGCTCAAGTCTTTCCCAGTGATACCCAGCACATTTGTGACCACTAGCTATAGATTTACGGATAGCTTCAATACTTCTATTCACAGACTTGCTTGCTGCCGTTAGAGTCTCAAAGACTTCTCCAGTCTCAATGCAGCGAATCTTTTTATGAGGGTTTTTTACACCCTTGTATTGACGTTCCCATTCTCTACGGCGTGCTCTCTGCTCTTCTTCACTGGAGCTTGTCATATTTGTATGTTTGTTATAGCCAAACTCAGGCTCATTGCTTCTACATTCCAATATGTAAAATCTTTCACGCAAAGTCGCTTCTTCCTTAGTTTCAACTTCTTCTAAAATCTCATGTTTGATGTTTTTCCATCCAAAAGCAAGAATGTCATTGAAAAACTCTTCTTGAAGCTTGTAGCCGTAGCCGCTTTGCCATCTTCTGTTTGGCTCTTGATGTGTCTAACCAATATAAACTTTGCCGTTTGGCACTGTATGTTTATAAATGTAATACATTAGCTATTCCCCTTACGCTGTTCTCTGCCCTTCTTGATGCCTCTAGCAACGCCAACCAACAGGCAACCAGTAAAGATAACTGCCATTACAGCTAATGGTACTAAAATAATAGTTACAACAGTCTCTAACATAATATCCCTCCTTATTCAAACACACGTTCCCAGTGATAGCCACCACAAGTCTATTGTTTACCCAGTAGGCAAAGATTAATGCCATATTTATGTTTGCCGATTGCCTCACCAGCCGCTTTAATACTGTTAAACACTTCACCAGTCTCAATACATCTTACTTTACTGTAAATCTTGTTCTTCTGTGCTTCTCTAAAGTGATCTGTGTTAAGATTTTCTGCTCTGGTGCACCAGTAGAGATTAGTGTAGTGATTGTTCTTTGGATTGTCATCTCTATGTCCCACATCTAACTTCATTCCAGGAGTCCAGTAATCTGGCTTAGGAATAAATGCTTCTGCAACCAATCTATGAATTTTGCGCTTATAATATTTGCCTTTGTTATACAAGTTAACAAACATATAGCCTTGTCCATTATCTGCTGGAAAAATGTAGCTATTGTTCCAGTAGCTCCAAACCTAGCCATCTCTAGTGATTGCATACTTGCCCTCAAAGCCTGGGATGTCTTTCATATCTGTTTCTGCTTCCTCTAACATATTCTGAAGCATATTTGCCATTTCATATTTTTCCATAATACTCTCTCCTTATAATGGTTTTTTATTAATGCTCTTCTCTATTTCGTATCTATCCAATAGAGAAAGAAATTTTGGTGTTTTCTTGTATAAGTCTCCATCTGGAAACTCTCTTATAGGGTAAATGCCGTTTTCCTATAAGTAATTACTTTGTCTTATGCTTTTAATCAATACTTTATCCTTCATCGTCTATCCATCCTCTCGTGCGGCAATGGAAGAGCGTTGGAACAACGTACAAACAATAAGAAAGTAGTATGTTTTTAAATAATTTTGTACTTTTTTGGGTATGATATATATTATTAATATATATTAAACCCAATTTTGTACAAATTTATCTATGATTGTACGTCTACCGACGCTGTTCCAAGAGGCAAGAGTAATTATTCAAACTTAAACCCAACCTCATACTTATTGCCGATTACCTTAAAGTCTCCTTCATTATTCTTAAACCAGGCTAATTTTCTCTTTACAGACAAGTCATTAAATTCAATGTTAATCAATGCTTTAACAGCACGTTTAGCAGTCTTTTCAGTCATACTCAATGCCTTTGCAATCTCATCATAGCGCTTTACCTCACGCTTATCGGCACACAGATAAACAAGGACTTTAAGGATGTTCTCCCAAGCTACACTATCTTCTCTATCTGCTGGCTCGTAGCTCTGAATAGCTTGAATGTAAGCATTCTTAATTCTTTTAATCTTATCTTTGCGCTCTGCCTTAACTGATAAAGTTAAAGTCCATGTATACCCTTCAACCAAAGTCTTAATGTCTCCCTTGGCTTCAAGTGCCGCAATAGCTTCTTTGATCTTTGATGTATTTGAAGTTGTATTGCCGACTCCTAAAAAACCGCACATATCTTTTAACTTTCCACGAAAAGCTAAATGGTTTTCGGCTAAACAGGCAATCATTACAAGAATCTTAAACTCGTAATTCTTAACTGTCAGCCAATCAGTGTCAATGTATGCTTCATTATCTAAATTCATATTTACCTCCTGGGCTTTTGCCCTTTCTATATTGAGCAAAAAAATAGTTGGGGAGAGCTTGCTCAAGGCACTCCCACTTCGTTCGTGATTAAAGGAAAGAAAACCTAAATAAGTGTACGCATTGAAGGATAAGCGAAAATTTACTTCTTATGTCTTCATAAGTATATGAGTTTTATTTCTATATCATTTTCCTGTTTTGTCCAAAGAATCGGCTAGCCTATTGACTTTTTGAACAAATAGAATAAAATAGACTCAGCAAAGCAACCCAGATATATAAAATTTTAGGAGGTTTCCCAATGAACTACAAAGACATGACCATTGAAGACATCATTTCTTGGTGCCAGGAGAACAAACAGGTTGATTGGCTGAAGGAGACTGCCGCAAAAGTCTACAAGACTGAAGACGGCAAAGAGCGCCGTATCTCTTTCATTGAGCTCAAGTTAGAGTTCGTGAAGAAGTTTATGCCGAGCATTGCCCCTAAAGCTCAGCCGAAGAAGCCTTCTATGTACGATCTCATCAAAGCCCTCTAAAAAGCTCTGTAAGCAATTTTTGTCTCGTGTAGGGTAAAGATACTCGGTTACCCACAAAAGTCGCTCAGAGAGACTCTAAAGTGCCTTAAAAGGAAAAGGACGCCACTCAGTAAAAGAGTGGCGTCCTTTTTGGTTTCCTAAAGAAAGAGTATAAGGAGAGTAAAAGCGTAAAAAATGTAATAGAACTAATCTCATTTACTTTACACTAATATTATATAATATTTTTTGAAAATTGTCAAAATAAGGCAGCCACAAGTCAACAGGCATAAAAAAACAGAGACCCATCTATGAGTCTCTGTTTCGCTGGCGACAAGAGCTAGAGTAACGACTACAATCTACACAGTCGGAGCAGCTATCAGCAATTATCTTCGGAACAAGCCAGCATCATATTCTTGAAAGCGTCTTCTGTACTGATTATATACGCAAAACGGCACTCAGTCAATACTGTTCCACATGAAACTATTCTAAACCTAAATAACTCTTAAAATCTTCTTTGTGCTCTTGGCTTGCTAGAGCCAATTCACTCTCTGATGGCAAGAAAACATTCTTCCAGCCATTTAAGATGCTGTTCTCCAGAAGTAGACATTGAACTTTGACATTGTTCTTGCTGAGCTTCTCACATCGTTTAATGAGCATCTGCAAGCCTTTTGCCGTTAATGGTGCATCCATTTCATCTCTCATCTGGATATAATCCTTATAAAGCTCAAACAATTCTTGATTATGCACTGAATCAATCAAAATATTATTTATTTCTCTTTCTTTATTCTCTTTATCAATATTTAGTATATCAGTACTTTGTAAGTCAGTACTTTGTTGTCTCACGTTTTCTGTATGCTGTTTTTCAGTATGCACATTTTGGGTATGCTGGTTATCCGTATGCACAAAACCACTATACGGTAATTCATACAAAATATACTCATAAATGAATTGCCCTTTGTCATCTTTTTTGCGGTTTCGCTTCAGATAATTGAACTGCTCAAGCTCTTTTAAAGCGCTTCTGATCGACGTTTGCGATTCCTTGCAAATCGCCACTAAACCATTTAAACTGTACTCCCAATCGTCTGGCAACGATAGGCACAAAGCCAATAGCCCCTTGGCTTTTAGACTCATTTCTTTTTCTCTCAAGAACTTGTGATTCATTACCACAAACTCTCTATTTTTCTCGACACGGAAGATAGTTGTTGTCATTCTTCTCACTCATTTCCTAGGTAATACCACAAGTATAAAACCCACATATGGGTTTTGTAAAGCAAAAAGCAAAAAAAGGGACTCATTAAGAGTCCCTTTTAACTTTATTCAGTTGTAGTACCATTAGCTTTAGCAGTCTTCTCCAAACTGGAGCCAAAGTAGAATGCTATAATGATATAGAAAATATCTTGGAAAGCATCCGCGCCAATTGCGCCAGTAGCAGACAAGAATGCAAAGACTGCGGTTAAAGTAAGAGTAACAATACTCTTAACTGTGAGTAATCTGTTGATAACTTTTTCTTTCATAAGCGTTACCTCACTCAAATATATACTTAATTCCCTTATTGATTAAGAATTGCTTTTCTTGCTGCTGGATTTTCTCCATCTCAGCAAGTGCGGCAGTCATGTCTCCATTGCATTGTGCATCTGGAATGCGCTGAACGGCACGAGCAATAGCTTGAATGCCGATCTGGTTAGCCTTACTGCTTTGTACAATCATCATAATCAATGCTTCAATATTCTCTTGCTGCTCTTGGTTTTTCTTCTCAGTAGCTTCAACTCTGCGCTTAACCCACCAAACGGCTAAGCCAGTTATAGCACTCGGAATACCAAAAACAGCAATTAGCTGTGCAATAGTTAATTCCATTATTCTAAGCCCTCCAAAGTCCAATAGCCTTGACAATAGAAGCCAATGTAAGAAGAGGCTAATGTAGTAGACACTGGGCTAACCCATACATAGTTATCTCCATCACCAAACTCGGCAATCCAACCACCATATTGACCATTGTTATTATAGTTAGGCTGAGGCTGTGCAATTACCATAGGCTTAACCCAGAAAAGGTCTGTGGGAAGAGCTTGGAAGATTGTAGCGCTTCTGTAGAGTGAGCCCCAAGCTGTAGTTACGGCAAGCTTACCCATATTTCTAATACCAAAACATTCAGCTCTGCCGCTTGCATACTTGCGCCAGTACCAAGTTCCATTAGTGCCCATAGATTCTGTACCAGTTTCAATAACATAGTCACTACCGCCTACTGGAGCGA
>JAEIGA010004108.1_pt1 | contig 22514 bp, 23 predicted proteins | sample 9270691 | NCBI WGS metagenome assembly JAEIGA01 (sample SAMN17057246, study PRJNA624740) | gut metagenome | biome: biome; isolation source: fecal sample | host: Bos grunniens | place: China: Xizang | collected 2019 | reverse complement strand
CTTTCTACATGTTTAGCCTACCGTTTAATCCTTCTACTTATGCCAGGCAGGAGGCAGCCAAACACAAGTCCCAGCCTCTAAATCTCGCATAGCAACCGAGGCGCATGCTACGCTATCTCTTAATTGATGATACCCCATGATGATTAGCCATTAAAGAGCGGAATGGCCTCTCGGGATACTCGTCACACAGCCTCCTTGGGCTACGCGATTAAGCCAATTTTCTCTGAAAATTAAGCAGCGAGTGCATAGTTGTTATTGCCATTTATAGCTTGAGCGTTCAGTTTTACGAGACCCCACACAAGGCTCGACGTGCTTACAATCGAATTCTACCTGCTGTCAAAACCTGTCACCCCCGATTGTTTGTGGCATCCTGGCAATTAGATGCGGATGCAAAAATAGTGAAAATTTTGTTCGACACAAAATAATTTTATAAATTTGCGAGGACAATCATAAAAAGTTCATTTCAGACAATGGAGAGTAAGCGTGTTATAGATTTAAGAAACGTATCTATATATTTGGGTGATGGTGACCATGAGGCCTCGGACGACCTCATACTATCGAACATAAACCTCACCGTGGATGAGGGAGAATTGGTATACCTTATAGGCCGTGTTGGCACCGGAAAGAGTACTCTCCTAAAAATGATGTATGCCGAGGTGGATGCAGCAGGCGGAGATGCCACAGTCGTAGGCTTCGACCTACGCACCCTTAAGCGCCGACAGATTCCCTATCTACGCCGCTCTATGGGCATAGTATTTCAAGATTTTCAGCTACTCACCGATAGGGATGTATTTCACAACCTTTATGACGTTATGCGTGCTACGGGATGGAAAAATGAGTCAGACATCCGCCATCGCATAGATGAAGTGCTAACTCTCGTAGAGCTATCGCACAAGAGCTACAAGATGCCTTTTGAGCTGTCGGGAGGTGAGCAGCAACGTCTGGCCATAGCTCGTGCCTTGATAAACAAGCCTCGTCTTATACTTGCCGATGAGCCTACAGGAAACCTCGACCTACGTACCGCAGATGGCATTATGTCTATCTTCCAGCGTATCGCCAAGAGTGGATGTGCCGTGGTGATGTCTACGCACAACGTATCCCTTATTGAGCAGTTCCCATCACGCACTATACTCTTTGCTCATGGACATATCTCGGAGGTGGATGTAAATTCGCTAATCAACGAGTAGTCTCGATGCAAGAGCTAGAAAGAGAGTGAATAAAAAGATGTAGTTTTAGGCTTGCGAAGCCCGAAAAAGCGGAGTTTACTGAGCGTAAATGAGCATTTTGAGGGCAAGCGTAACGACAAAATACACTTTTTATTCACTCTCTAATTCATTTCTCAACTACTAAACTACCCTTACCCCTTTAGCCAGGTATGACGTGCCACGCTATATATCGGCACAAAGGGCAGTATGAGTGGCGTACGCTTGGCATACTCCTGAAATTCGGACATCGCGCCGTAGGTCTTCATCTGACGTAGCTCAAGGCGTCTAGCGCCACTAAACATCACATAGACGATACCTATATATCCCAATATAGCCACCACCCACTGCCAGATGTCGCAGCAAGCACCAATGCAGATTATGAAGCTTCCTGTCCACATAAGCACCTCGCCAAAGTAGTTTGGGCAGCGCACTATTCGATAGAGACCTGTCTCTACAAAGCGATGAGCATCTACCCTCTTTGCAGCGCTCTTCTGCGCATCAGCGACAATCTCTATGACAACACCCATAGTAGCCACCACAGCACCTATCCACGCCCATAGGTCACTCACCGCAGCACCCTCCGCAAGGTTATTGAGGTAGAAGGTTACGGGGCTTATCTGACCCACATATAACAAGGCACACGATATCCATATCATGAACATCACAAATATCGGCTTCTTTGTGGTATTCTCGGGTTGATATAGAATCTTCTTGTAGGATGCCGACTTACGCTCTCTGATTAGGAGGTAGAGCGCTAGACGTAAACCATATATAAACAACACTACAAGGAGCAGCGCCGCCGGCAGTGTCATAATATCCCAGAATATTACCGCTGTGGCTAGAGCCAGCGCCGAAATGGAGAACCCATAGCCAATACTAAAGAAGTATATGAAGTAGAGCCAACCCACAGCAGATACTGCAAATGCGATTGCGAGAAGTGTTAATAGATGTTCCATAATTTTTGTGTTTATTGATTAGGGTTCAACAAAATTACTCATTTTTCAGATATTTGCAAATTTAACACAAAAACGGTAATTTTGTAGAAAAATAATAGATGAGTAGAATAGAGAACGAGAAACGTGTTGTGGAGCAGATGGTAGAGCTTTATTGTAAGCACAAGCTAGGTCTGCCAGCCATCGATGATGAGCATAAGGCGCTCATCGCCTATGCACATAAGAGGCTCGATGGTTGTAAGTTTGGCGATGATAAGCCTGCGTGCAAGAGGTGCCCCATACATTGCTACAAGCCCACCATGCGTGCGGAGATACGTGCCATAATGCGCTGGGCAGGCCCTCGAATGATTATCTACAACCCAATAGCAGCAATCAAGCACCTATTTAATAAATAGGGGCCCTGCAACACACACCTTTGTAAAAAATAATAGAACTATGAGAGAGATAGACCCCAAGACCACCTCGCGAGCCAAGGCGTTCGACCTGTGGATGAAGGCGGCAATGCCGATGGTGACAATGACAAAGAGGTACGACATCACACACCTTCGCCGACTAGCAAAGCGCAAGGGTATAAAGCTAAATATGCTTATGTGCTACGCCATAGTAAAAGCTGCATCGGAGTTTAGGGAGTTCTACATGCTCCCCGTAGGTGATAAGCTTATGGAGTTTGACAACCTCGCCATAAACACCATAGTAAAGACCGCAGAGGGAGGTATAAACACCTGTGACATACCCTTCTCGGAGGATATACACAGCTTCGAGGCAGACTATCTACGTATCACAAAGGAGGCTAGCCGCAGCACAAACGACATAACTCTAGGCGATGATTACATGGTTATCGGAAGCTCCGCACTCACAAAGTGTGAACTAGACTCCGTAGTAAACGTATACGCTGGATTTTGGAACAACCCCTTTGTAGTGTGGAGCAAATATCACAAAGGGTGGTTTAGGACTACCCTATCACTGTCGTTCCAATTCCACCATACGCAGATGGATGGGCCTATATCGACAGCATTCCTAAATAGGCTTCAGGAGGTTATGAACACATTAAAATACTAGCTCATGAAAGAGATATATTTAGCAGGTGGGTGCTTCTGGGGTACAGAACACTATTTCAAGCAAGTACGCGGTGTCATATCAACAACTGCGGGATATGCAAATGGCAACACCGAAAACCCAACATACGAGCAGGTATACACCGATAGCACGGGATATGCCGAGACAGTACACATCCTCTACAACCCCGAAGTGGTAAGCCTCACCCTACTCCTAGAGCTATTCTTTCGCTCGATAGATCCCACATCGCTAAATCGCCAAGGCAACGACTGTGGCACACGCTATCGCACAGGAATATACTACATCGCAGAGGAGGATATCGCCACGATACGTGAGGTGTATAACGACATGGAGCGCATTATGGGAGAGCCACTAATGGTGGAGGTGGAGCCTCTAAAAAACTTCTACCACGCCGAGGAGTATCACCAAGATTACCTCGACAAAAACCCACGCGGATATTGCCACATCCCTTTCGAGTTGATGATTATGGCTCGCGAGGCGAATAAAGAGTAGACTACAACAACGGATAGATAGTTGGTGGCTGGATGGATACCCACTCCGCACCATTACCCTGCGATGTACAAACCATACGCACCGCACGAATAGGACTCTTCGGGTAAATGGTATACTTACCACACTCCAGCTCGCCAACAGTCTCAAACGTAGTACCATCGTAACTAACCTCCACATATCCGCTCTCAAAAATGTAGCGAGGAAGCTGGAAGTTTCCAGTAGCCACCACCATACGGCGACACACCACGGGTGATTCGAATGTAAACATCACCCAGTCGCCAACGCCTGCCGCGCGTGTAGTACGAGCTAGACGGCCATAGCCCTCTGCCTTATCGAACGAGAAGCGTTCACTATCATCCATCGAGGAGGTGATATCAAATGTAGGTGTGATAGTCTTAAAGTGCGCCGATATAGCAGAAGATGAAGAGATGGCCCTTCCTCGGCGCGAAACAAATGAGTAAAGAGCTGGTGCAGAGGTCCTTATTGGCTTATCGCACCTTATCTCAACATTTTCACCATCAATGATATAATAGATATCACTTCCATCATCACTATAGGCATGCAACATCCCATTTTCATACCTCACCACAGGTGGCATAAGACGATATGCAACGCCCATAGCATCTAGCCTATCATAGTGCGCGACCATACGTCTATAAAAGGTTTCAGAGTCCCTCTCATCACTATCTACCCACGCAACCTCCGCAAAGGCTACCATTCGTGGGAAGGTCTGATAATGTAGGTAGTCTGGCCTCTCTGGAGCATGCGAGGCGTATAACTCACTAAAGAATGAGGCCTCTAGACCCAATATACTCCTCTGCTCGGCAGGGGAAAACCCAACAGCCGATGGCGAAAACATATATACCTTCGACCAATCAAAGATAGCTGCCCAGTCGTGGCCTGGTTCGCGAGGTGACTGCTTCATATCGAAGTAGAAGTACTGCCCAGGCATAACAACCGTAGAGTACCCCTCATTGGCAGAGTTACGACACTCCGCGATACCCTCCCAACCATACACTCTTGTTTGATGCGATAATCTACCGCCCTCAATAGCCTCATTCCACACCGCAGGCAGTTTATCATATTTAGCAAGGATATCGACAAGGTGCGACATGAAGTATTGCTGTAACTCCGAGGTGTTTTGCATTCCGCGCTCCTGCATCAGAGCCTTACAGCGCGGACACTGCTGCCACTGCGACATATCAACCTCATCGCCGCCAACATGTATATACTGCGAGGGAAATAACTCGCACACCTCACGAAGTATATCATCTAAAAGTAGATAGTTTTCAGGTCGCGAGGCGCAGAATGCAGAGCGAGTGTCATAGCCAAAGGCCCTAGATGTATCTTTCTCATAATCACATAGAATCTCGGGGTGAAGTGTAGCGATACATAAGCTATGTCCGGGTAAATCTATCTCGGGAATAACCTCCATATTTCTCACCCTTGCATACTCTATAATCTCGCGCATATCACCCTTTGTGTAATAACCGCCCCAGCGCTCATCCCACCTACCATAACGAGGCCATATCTTTGCATCTCCACCTCTAAAACCACCCTCGGCGGCTAACTCGGGATGCGACTCTATCTCTATACGCCACGCCTCATCGTCAGTGAGATGTAGACGCAGAGTGTTAATCTTATGATAAGCAAGAAGGTCGATATACTCCACTACCGACTCCTTACTCATCCACGTACGACAGACATCGAGCATAAAACCTCGATAGCTATAACGCGGCCTATCAGAAATCACACACATAGGAACATCCACAGGGTATGTTACACTATGTGCATAGACCTGCTGCGGCATAAGTTGCAAAAGTGTGGTGACACCATAAAAGACGCCTCCATACCCTCCGCCAGTGATGCTAATACCACCATGGTCAATAGTTAGACGATACTCCTCATCACCCAATTGCTCATCTACAGCCAAAGCGATAGCTCCGGAGTTGTCATCAGAGAGGGCAAGGGAGAGATGCTCCGAAACATAACGGGCAATAGGCTCCAACAGCTCTTGCTCCACTGCCACACGTGCCGTACTACTCAACCTACAAACACCACCCAGCAGCTCAACACTTTGCACGGCAGGCACCAAGCTAGGGACATCAACCGCCACGCCATCGTGGATTTCAAACTCCGTCACAGGGTTACAACCAAATGAGAATACCGTACACAGGGTTGCAACGACAGATAAAGCAATAGTTGCGATAACAATCTTTAATCTATTCATATACAATAAAAAAGGGTTAATACACACGTATCAACCCTCGTAACAAACTATTATCTCACCCTCAATCGCTGGCCAATACGGATGATTGATGTAGACTTAATGCCATTAAGCTGACAGATACGCGTTACTGTTGTGCCATACTTTCGAGCTAAAGCACCTAGTGTATCTCCCGAACGAACAGTGTGATACTGAACAGCGGCAGCAGCCTTACGCTCCGCCTCATCAATCTTTGCTACCTCCACCTCGTCATCAAAATCCTGCTCATACTTGGCATAGATGCTGAAATGGCGGCGCTTCAAGAGAAGTTCTGCACGGCGCAAATCTCCAGTGGTAAAATCTATAATACGCTCTGGGTCAAAAGATTGACCTTTGTATCTAACCTCATAGTGGAGATGAGGGCCTGTACTACGTCCGGTGCTACCACCCAGACCAATCTGCTGACCAGCAACCACCCAATCACCAGCCTCTACATCACGTTGAGAGAGGTGTGCGTAGTAGGTCTCCAAGCCGTTATTGTGGCGAATAACAATGAGATTTCCATAGTTACCTGCAGCCTTGGAGTAGCGCACCTTACCATCAAACGTAGCGTAGATAGGATCACCTGTCTTAAGAGCGATATCCAAACCCTGATGCGCACGACCACGGCGTGGGCCATAACGCGAGGTGATACGACCTATATATGGATAGTGATAGCTCTCTAACGAATCAACAAGGAGTATTGGTGTCGCCTCGGGAAGTGATGCCAACTCCACATCCTTGTAAGCATGCGTTGCAGAGGTATCCCAATGATCATCAAACACCTGCGAATCAGCCTTATACTGATCAGATATCACATAACGCCATGTATTATCGTTAAAAAGCACGATGCTTATCATATCGCTATCTGTAGCAAGCGTATCAATGACAGCAACCTTACCCAATGTACGCACAGGGCGCACCTGAAGAGGCTCTTCATGCGCCACCGAGTCCACCTTCGTACTATCTGCCGACTCCGAAGTCACTACATCTTGTGCATTAACAACACACGACACACATATTGCAAAAAATATCAACAAATATCTCATAACAAATCCTCACCCTTTATTTCATCTCCTTAACCATCTCTTCGGCCAACTCCAACTGATGATAAAAATCCTCGCCAAAGGCTCTGATAATAGGCTCCTTAAGACCTTTATATACAGGTATTCCGAGCTTCTTACCACACTCACGAGCCGAGCCACATACCGCCCAACGATGGTAGTTCAACCCTGCAGAACCATTACGGAAACGAGCAACACGTATCGGGTACAGATGACACGAAATAGGCTTCATGAACGCACACTTACCCTCGCGGTAGGCACGCTCTATAGCACAAAATGTAATACCATTCTCCTCGAAGGCATAGGCACATGCCGCATTATCAACAAGAGGTGTGGTGTAATCACCATCAACATCTACAACCATAAAGCCCTGCTCCTCAATAGCAGCACGACCCGCCTCGGTCATATATGGAGCATAATTTTCGTACTCCTGCTCGAGGATATCCACCTCGTCAATGTCGAGTGGCGCTCCAGAGTCACCCTCTACGCAACATATACCCTTACATTGTCCTAAATCGCAACTAAAGCACTCGCGTAGCAAATCAAGACTAACTATCTTATCATCAATCTCTATCATGATACTATCTATTATGGATTATAGATATCTTTATATCGGAACGACAAAATTTCGTAGACCATATCGTGCAACTGCTTTGCCTCCTCACTCTCTGGAGCCAAAGCCATAGCGCGCTTAAAATCGTTAATCGCCTTACCCCACTCATTGTGCTGGAAGTAACACTTACCGCGCTCTATAAACAGCTCCACCCTCTCGTCACCACTCTCAATCAATGAGGTGTAACGGACAATGCGTCCTGCGGGAGTCCACAACTGATTCTTTACAATATACTCTGCTACAGATGGCGACACCATAGCAGATATATCCTCACCACGCTCTGCCTTTTCGCGCACCTCGGTAGATGAGAACTCCACAAAGGGAGCATCATTCAAGAGTGTCACACGGTCAGCAAACTTCTCAAGTTCATAGCCCTTACGAGGATATACATATATCTTATACTCCGCCAAGATACGCTCATACTCCTTCCACTCATCAAATCGCGCCCAAATATCTGTTCCTGTGATGATAGAGAACTCCATATCCGCGCCATGATTCTCCTTAAGATAGTCGAGAGTATTGATGGTGTATGATGGTTTTTCAAGCACAAACTCCACGACAGATGGCTTTATGCGCTCGGGGAATCTAGACTCCTTACACGCCATCTCTGCCATCTCGTAACGAGTGTACTCCGGAGTCTGCAAAAGCTCCGCCTTAAAGGGATTTTGTGGCGAAATAATAAGGGCCACCTCATCTGCCAAATCCCTCTCTATAGCATATTCGGCAAGTGAGATATGCCCACGATGAATGGGGTCAAACGAGCCGAAATATAATAACATACGTTTCTTCATATTACAAATTACTTTAAGAATTGTGAAATTATTGCCACAGTCTGCTCAACAGCATCCTCAAGAACATCGTTTACCACAGTGTAATCAAACTCCGATGCCTTTGATAGCTCAAACTCCGCCTTGGCAATACGCTTCATAATAACCTCCTCGGTGTCAGTGCCACGACCACGCAACCTACGCTCCAACTCCTCTACCGAAGGGGGCATGATAAATACAGAACAAGCATCCTCCCCAAATAGACGCTTTAGGTTAATACCACCCATAACATCCACATCGAAGATTATGACATTTCCCTTTGCCCATATACGCTCCATCTCGCTCTTAAGCGTTCCGTAGCACGTACCAGCATAAACCTCCTCCCACTCTACAAACTCACCACGCTCCACACGACTCTTAAACTCTTCGTTTGTCATGAAGTGATAGTCTATGCCATTTTGCTCCTGTCCACGTGGCTGACGTGAGGTTGCCGAAATGGAGAATTCGAAGCAGTCAAAACGCTTTAGTAGCTCCTTCACTATAGTAGTCTTACCCGAACCACTAGGTGCCGAGAATATCACTAGCTTGCCCATATCTAAAATTATAAAATATTAAGTACCTGTTCTTTAATCTTCTCCAACTCATCCTTCATCATAACCACCAAGCGCTGCATATTAGCTTCATTAGACTTTGAACCCATGGTGTTTATCTCGCGACCTAGCTCCTGCGCTATGAAGCCGAGCTTTCTTCCTGGTGCATCCTCCGATGCTGCTACCTCGCGGAAATATGCACAGTGGTTATCCAAGCGCACCTTCTCCTCGGTAATATCTAGCTTCTCGATGTAGAATATCATCTCCTGCTCCAAGCGGTTGTTATCCACCTCCAACGCTAGCTTCTGCATATTCTCACGAATGCGCGTCTTGATAGTTTCAACACGTGAAGACTCAAATGGCTCCACATCATGACGATACTTCTGGATGAGGTCGATACGTGATAGGAGATCTGCAATAAGTATTGCACCCTCCTGAATACGAAAGGCATCCAACTGCTCTGCAGCAAGCTTTGTAGCCTCACAGATTGCCGCAAGCTCCTCTTCAGACACCTCCTGCTCCTCGGATGTCACAACATCGGGCATACGCATAACAGCATTTAGCAAAGCGCCACCGTCAGGAGTAATCATACTATCCTCGCACACCTTGCGAAACTCCTCGGCATAAGCCATGAACGCCTCACGGTTGATATGCGCAGAGGTATCTGCCACAGCAGCCTCAAACGACACAAAACAATCCACCTTTCCACGCTGCAACATTCGTGTTACGATGTTTCGCACCTCGGACTCGGCGGCACGATACTTGCTTGGAATCTTAACACTTAAGTCTAGCTGTTTGGAGTTGAGTGAGCGTAGCTCAACACGAAACTTCTTATCTCCACAAATGGCCTCGCCCTTGCCAAAGCCTGTCATTGACTTAATCATATATCGAACACAAATTATAACATAATTACATTATCTTGCAAAGATATATTTTTTTTCTGATTTTACCACGTTAGTTCGACTTTTGTTTTGCACAAATATACAAATTAAGAGTCTAAATATTTGAGGCAAATTAATCAGCAAATGAAAAGGGCCTGCTCAACACTTAGTTGAACAGACCCTCATTACTCATATAACCGAGATTAGTATCGCCTAAATGTTATCGCAACACTACTTCCCGACTCGGTTACTGTAAGCTTATTTCCTGACACACTAACCTTTAGTATCGCCTCATTACCACTCTCGCCGTATACAAGATACACCTTATTCCCTTTAAGCGTATAAGAACCCCAATACTTATCGGTAACCTCCTCATAATCTGTACCATAGTCATAGATCTCATATTCGTAATATGTTCCATCCTCCTCAAAACAGATAACCAAGGCATCACCGCCATTAACAGCAATCCACTCGCCAATGATAGAGCCGCCAATACCATTTTCTTTCTCACAAGATGTTGTAAACACTGCAAACATAAGTGTCACAGCAGCGACCAAACAAGAGACAAACTTCTTCATAATAATACTAGTGTTAATTGTTTATGTCATAAATGCAAAAAAGGCTAACGTTGCCGTTAGCCTTTGGGTGGAAGATGGGATTCGAACCCACGACCTTAGGAACCACAATCCTCTACTCTAACCGACTGAGCTACATCCACCATACTGATTCGTTCCCAAATCGGGTGCAAATATACGCACTTTTTTCAATAATCCAAAATTTTCCACAACATTTTTTAGATATTTCTTACCTTCAAGATAAATATGGTTTCAATAAACAATGATTAACAGGACCTAACTATCACTGTTATTGTGGAGTTGCAACAATTTATTCCATATACAAAAAATGTAAGCCCCGCCCTATTTTATTCGAGTGCTACGCCTCTCAACCACAACAGCAGCGATAAAATATAGCAATGCCAACACCACTAATATCGCTATATCGGCAATAACATCGCCCAACCCAGCCCCCGCAGTACCAATATTTACATAGGCATTCACAGCACTACTACTCGGAAAAAGGCGTCCCAAAATATAGAGCCACTCGGGAAATGCCTCACGTGGATATGAGACGCCAGCAAGAAGGAGTATCGGCACCGAACTCCACAATAGGAGCATCAGTGGAGCCTCACGTTGTCGGAAAAGGTGAGATAAGAGCATACCCAAAGAGGCCGAGGCAAACACATATAGAGCAAATAAGAGGACAACTGCGGAGGTAGAGCCCTCGTAGGGAAAGCCAAATATTGGCCATACAACACCTAAAATAACGGTTAAGTTAATAGCATATATAATCATATAGCACAACATCTTGGCTACCATGCTTACAAGGATATTTTTATCAGACCTTTTCAGCTCCCTACGTCTCACACCAAGCATCCCCAGACCTATAAGCAGCGTCTGCTGTATAATAACCACAACAACCGATGGCATCACAAATGAGCCATAGCCAGCCGAGGAGTTATGCAACGTATGACCATCGTATATAACAGGTTGTACGACCTCCTTAATAACCCCACCATTAGTACCCGATGCTATTAGACGCATAGTCTCAACGGCGGCACCCTTCGTAAGAACATCCTCTGTAACCTGCTCCAGCACCTGGCGATAGAGAAGCAGGTGGCTACCATCAAGTATAACACCCACATTAGCCTCATTACCACCCAAGATATCCTGTTCAAACCCTTTAGGGATTATTACAATGCCATAAACCTCACGAAGATAGAACAGCCGTTGCGCTTCTGTGACATCCTGCACCTCATAATAGAGTCTTGTATTTGGTCCAGAGCGCAAGCCATTAATCACTCGCCTACTCTCCACACTTTTATCCTCATCTACCACAGCTATTGCTACCTCTCGCACCACCTCATTACCATAGGCAAGGGAGTAGATTATGGTGTAAATAAGCATGGCAAACACCAAGATAAGCATCACCCCACCATCCGAAAATATCAGCCTAAACTCATCACGGATTAATGATGCAAAACCAACTATATATCTTTTGATTACAGCAATCATATCAACCTCTACACCAATAGTTACTATCAAACATTATCCTACGTAATCTGCGCCACACAAGGAGTGGCAATAGGAGAAATATAAGCAACAAGCCTAGCTTCGGAATATCATATATAATAGGTACTCCAAGCATCATCTGGTCTATGAATATTTCACTAAAGTAACCTAACGGAAAGAGCTTTGCTATGGGTTGAATAGCGCCATACATAGCAGTTACAGGAAAGGTTATGCCCGAGAATGTAAAGGCCATAACAGCATAACCACCGCCTAGCGATAGCGCCAGACGCAGATTTGCAGTAGTGGCGACAATAAACAATGCAACAGACTGATATGCAACTATAAACACCAAGCTACTTAATGTTAAAAATAGATAGCTTCCCACAATATTCATTCCCATCACCACAACCAATGCAACTAGTATCAACTGCACCATAACCGCCATAACAATAGTAATAAGAATCAACTTACCAACGAGTGCAGCTAGCAGAGAACCACCCGACAGACGAAGCCACTCCTCTGATGTCGCATAACGTAGCTCACGCCCAACAGCATAGGTGGTAGCCACCATGGTAATTATCACCACTCCCATAAGCATAAAGAGAGGAGCAAGGTAATATCCATAATTGAGATATGGATTAGCAACAATGTTGCTGTGCAACTTAACAGGCATTATCTCAACCATAGCTTCAGCCTCACCAACACCCTGCGCCCGAAACATAGATAACGACACACCAGCTGCAAACGTCATCACCGCCTGCTGTATGTTACTCTCCACAACCCCATCTGCCGATATATTAGTACCAGGAAGATAACACTCTACCTTGGAGGGGATACCACGGTAGATATTAGACTCAAAGTTTGACGGCATATAGAGTATTGCACAAACCTCCTGATGCCGCATCATACGCTCCGCCTCGTCAATAGACTGCACCTCATAAGCAACATCAACACCCCGTGTAGCATCAATCATACGAAGCAGCTGACGCGAAGAGGGAGAGTGACTATGATCAACAGCGACAATAGGCAAATCCACTATCTCTCCGCGGTAAAACATAACCGTAAAGAAGATAACCATGAAAAGAGGAATAAGCATAATAATAGCCAAATATAACCTATTGTGAGCCACCTCAAGCATCTCTCTTTTAAACGCCGCAAAAATACTGGATATAAAAGACATATACCATATCACTTAATATCATCTACAACAACACTCATACCTGGTAAAATAGCGACATTATCACCTATAGGCCTCGCCCTAACCTCAAAGGTACGAATATCAAAACCTCCCCTAGCTCGCGTAGCGCTCCACGTTGCAAAATCGGCCTCGGAGGCTATATAGTGAACTTCAAACTCTACACTCTTATCTAGGGCAGGGAGATAACCCTGAAACATCGCACCAAGCGTGACATCAGACATATCACTCTCCTTAATATTAAACACCACCCAGCAATGAGAGAGATCCAGCATGGTAACAACGGGATATCCCACCGAAACAAGCTCTCCAGGCTCCGAAATAATATTCGACACCCTACCCGAAATAGGGGCATAGAGGCGCGAATCACGCATATATGCACGTACCTCATCCACAGCACCTTGAGCCTCTCGAACTTTAGCAGCGAGCGCCGCACGTTGTTGCCGCGTAGCACCGTCAAGAGCCATATCATAGCCATACCTAGCGGCCTGCTGCGAAGCTCGCATAGCCTCAAAATTCGCCACAGCCTCATCATATTGCTGGCGTGGCACAACACCCTTATCATAGAGGTTTTGCACCCTCGCAAGACTCTTCTCCGCAAGCTCCTGCCCCGCCAACGCCTTATGCCATAGACTCTTTGCCGCGGCCACCTCCTCCCAACGAACACCACTCTCCGCTTCCATATTCAGTGCTTCAGCAGCAGCCTCAAGCGCTGTCACCTGCTGCAACTTTGCATCCAGCTCGGGAGTAGAAATGGTATAGAGCAAATCACCCTCTACAACCCAATCACCCTCCTCCACCATAAGGGAGTCGATACGTCCTGCTAGCTTCGAGGAGACACGATATGTACGACACTCCACAACACCCTCAAGTACCGCCACATTCTCGTTATAAACATAGCGATATAACAACCAGCCACATAGGAATATGGCCATAACGCCAACAATATATAACAGACTTTTAACACTAGTTTTCATACTATTACAGCTTTTATATAAAGACCTTTTCACCCTGCTCTAAATAACTCACAAAGGTATCACTCAACCCTGACGCCTCGAGAAGCCGAGCCAGAGATAAACAAAATTGATAGGCAGCATCAAGAAACTCAACGCGCACAGCAGCGACAGCCACGCAAGCATCATACAAATCAGAGGGTGACACTACACCCTCACGAAACCCCTCCGAAGCAGAGTAATAATAACTCTCTGCAAAGGCCATAGCATCCCTTATAGCCTTGATATTATAGATAGCATTTTGCAACGCATAATACTCTTTATCAACAAGAAGCATAATATCACCTCGAGCATCTTCTACCATAGAAGCTACACTCTGCGACTCACGCTTTGCAGCTCGGAGATTATACTCCTTACCAAGACCATCAAATATAGGGACACGCACCCCAATACCGATACTCCAGCGCGGCACCATATCGCTCAACTGATAACTATATATTGCCGCAGCACCCATAGCAACCAGCTCGGGGTATAGCAAAGAACGAGCTAGTCTAACACCCTCCATAGAGAGTTGTTGCTGCAGCCTAGCACCACATAGAATTGGATTGAGTACATCTGCCATATCTCTATAGTAATCAACGGCACAAATATTATCATATAGAAAAATTCTATCTACGGGATTCACACTCTCCTCATTGCCTATAATAAGATTTAGAGCCGCCTCGGCAACACTAACCTTGCCTATTGCCTCTTGCAGGTCACGTTCTGCTTCGGAGAGCTTAAAGCGCATATATGCAACAGCACTAGAGGCAACAACACCCTCCTGCTCCATGGCTTGTGCATCAGAGAGGTGACGCGACATAGCACAGACCACCTCGCGCCTAACATCTACAACACTACGAGCCACTATAACACCATAGTAACGCTCCACAAGCTCCGTAACAAGATGACTCTCCGTGGCATCAAGAGCATAACTAGAGGAGTCAAGTTCCAATTCCGCCACCTTTGTTGCTATATTTATGCGACCACCCATATAAATAGGTAGCGACACTGTAGCTCCTATCACACCAAAGGCTCGTTTTTGCAGCGTATAGCGCCAATCTACAGCCATCAAGGGAGATAGGCCCTCGGCAAGAGCCTGCGCCACAGAGGAGCTGATAAGGCCACTAGTGACCGAGCTATTTATAAGGCCCTTTATCGACTCTGCAACAACACCTTTTGTACCACCCAAATCTATATCTACATTGCGCTGCATCAGCGTAAAACCTCCAATCACATCAACCTTTGGTAGACGTAAGCCACGCGAGACATGTAGCTGATTGTAGGCAGCATCAACATCATAGCGAGCGCTCTTTGCAGAGCCATTATTCAGAAGCATAGCATCGAGTGCCTCGCGAAACGTCATATCATACTGCGCTGCGAGAGGCACTACAGCGGTTATAGCCACAAGGAGTAGAGCGAGGAGTTGTTTCATACGACACTGATAATTGATTCGGAATAAAACACATCAAATATCGCGCAAAGAGTATCACAAAGGAGAGAAATATCTACCCCACAGCATTGGCATATTAGTTGCTACAATCGAAGCGAGTATTAACTAAAACAAGTTGATTATGAAACAATTTAGACATTTATTTCTAGCTGTTTTGAGCCTTATTATAGGTGCGACTACCCTATCGGCTCAAGTTGTATACTACGAGATTGAGGAGTATACACCTACGGTGTACATGGTGGCAAAGGGGAAGGCCGAGTGTGATAACAGATGCAGTGAGGTGAAAGATCACTTCATGGATACACATCGTCACGGATTTCAGCAGACCGAAAACCCACAATTCATCTTCTCATCTCACAACAACCGCTTTGCGCTGGGTATAGGTGGATATGTAAACCTACGCACTAGCTACGACTTTAGGGGTGCCATGGGCAATATAGATTTCGTACCATACGATATCCCTATGAAACACAGCTGGCAAAATAAGCAGCGTGTGATGATGGATGCCTCGACATCGCGACTATTCCTCAAGGCTGTGATAAAGAGCGACCTGCTCGGCCGCGTGGTGATATATAGCGACATGGACTTCAGGGGTGGCGAGGAGTTTACCTACATTCCACGTCTACGTTCAGCATACGTTAGCTTCAAGGGTTTTACCATAGGACGTGACGTTACAACATTCTGCGACCTCGAGGCAGCTCCCACAACAATAGACTTCCAAGGTCCTAATGCCTACAACTTCGCCTTCAATGAGATGATACGCTACGAGTATAGTCTATTGCGCAACCACATGACCATAGGTGCTGCAGCAGAGATGCCCGCGGTAAATGGCACCTACGGCGAAAACTTCTCGCCTATATACCAGCGTGTTCCCGACTTCATAGCCTATGTAGGGTATGCCTGGGGCGAGAATCGCACTAGTCATATTCGCGCCTCGGCGGTCATACGCGACATGTATCTACATAACAACCGCACAGGAGAGAACACCACACAACTAGGTTGGGGTATTCAGTTGAGTGGTCACATAGACATCAGCCAATGGGTGGATCTCTACATGAATGGTGTATATGGTAAGGGTATAACACCTTATATCCAAGACCTTGCAGGCTCGCCATACGACTTTGCCTATGACCCCGAAGACCCTACACGCATGCAGACAATGCCTATGTGGGGCTGGCAGGCTGCAGCACAAGTAAACATCCTGCCTAACGTTCTATGGCTCGCAGGAGGCTACTCCGAGGTACACCTAGAGAAGCACAATGGCTACCTATCAGATGGCCAATATCGCAAGGGAGAGTATATCTTTGCCAATGCCTTCTACAACCTCACATCAAACCTCACCCTAGCCGTAGAGTACCTACATGGCTCACGAAAGGATATGGGAGGCGAGAAGAATAGCGCCAACCGCATAAGCATCATGGCGCAATACAACTTCTAAAACGAATATTAACAACAAAAAGAGAGCCTGCTCCCAATCGGAACAGGCTCTCTCTATTAGAAATATAAATCAAAGTTATACTTTAGTTCGCTGTTGTAAACGGCTCACACTCAAAGAACTTAACACCCTTATTCATATCCTCCACCAAGACACACATTGTATACGTTGTGTTGTAGTTGAGGTAATCCCACTTATAGTCGAGTGTTGTCTCAAGGAACTGACGTTTTGAATCATGACTCAAAGCAGGGATTAGAGATATCATACACGACTCGTATGAAGTAAAGCCAGCTTGCGCATACTCACCAGCCTTAATCTCCTCGAGACGCTGCGTAGGCATCATAGCCACATAGCAGCACCACACATCATCGCCAAAGATACAGTCAAAGACCACATCGTTGCGATTTACCTCATCAATATGTATATCTACAGTTCCTGTACCTTGAGCAGGAGCCTTGGTACGCACCTGCACCATCTCCACACCGCCGAGAAGGCTATTCTCCTGGCCATCGCTGACATCCATAAGTGCAGCAAGGATGATGTAGTCCGTAGAGGACATAGCCTCCATAACCAAACCTGGAACATGCTCACATTCCTTACCATTCTCCCAGTTGAAGGTGAGAGTACCCTCAAGCATGAAGCCATAGGTAACAACCCACGCACCAGGATTTGGCGAAGATAGGTCATATACACGCTTATCTACAACCGAGCAACGCCAATACTGACCCTCCTCGGCATTGATTCTAAAGCTGAAGGAGTTAGAGCCTACCTCCAATACCTCGATAAGTTCATCAGAGCCGGTATCATCACCCTCTGGAACTGAAGCACCCGACAATATACCGTGGTAGTAACCCTGAATGGTTCGCTGTGTACCGTTCTCATCGTATGTGAGCATCATGTATACAGCATAATAGCCATCTACAACATCTACAGTAACATAGCCATCTGTGAAGAGATATCCCTCACCATCAGCACTTTTGCCATTTGGAATATATCCCGATGTCTCGCTATGGATGGTAAATGGTGCATAGTTTGTGTCAAAGCTATACATACCATAAGGGAAGTAGACGCTCATAGTCTCATCGAGAGTGTAGAAGTCGAGAATGATGCGGTCGCCATTGTCACGTACAAAGGTTACATAGTAGTTGTAAGGCTCATACCAACGGCCATCCTTGGTCTTGGTGATAACAATATTCTCCACACCCTCAATCTCTGGAAGCTCACCATTATTGTCATCATCATCGTCATCATTATTACCGCCACCTGTAGCGCTCTTGGTTGTCATCATAATAGGCTCTGCCATTACCTTAACATCACCATTGCGTGCTGAAGCCGCAACATAGTACTTGGTATCAGCATTTAGGTCATCAATAGTGATTACACCACCCTCTGTTGCAGTACCCCCAGAAAGCACAGCATCAGCCGTGATGTTATCGCCATCATAGAGCATATATGCTACATCTGTAGCATCCTTAACATTTAGAACAAAGGTGATAGAATCAGATGTAGTATCCACAGCCGTAAGCGATATCGTAGGCGTTACCGCAGTGGCATTATCTGCATTCTTGTTACATCCCACAGCGAGAAGCGCAGGGGCAAGAATCAAGCATAATAGTTGTTGTATCTTATTCATAATATTGTTATTACATTAGTTATTTAATCCTCCTCAATTACACCTGTCCAGTTACAAGTAATATTGTTACCCTTGTAGTCGTAGGCATCAAGAATCACGGTGTGTGTACCATCGCCATTGTCGATGAACTCGGCGCTACCACTCTTTATCATGGCGTAATTCTTATATCCACTTGCCGAACCACCACCATACTCATAGAACCAACTACCTACAGCCTGGGCATACTTATTTGTGAAGCCCGCCATCATAACCATCTTACCTGGTGTATTAGAGATGGTATACTTACCAGCAAACTGTCCATCCTGCGACTTATTGTTTGTGATAAGGTCAAACTGCAGTGTATCGCCATACACATAGCCTCCCGACTTATTCATGATGTAGATGGTGTAGTTTGAGTATCCTACCTGCCAGTAGTCACCCTCATAGCCCCACTTTGCACGATGCTCACCATCGAAGGTTACATGACGATCCTGTGTAAGAGTACTCTGTGCCTCGCCATCCTGACCTCCTGTAGGGTCATCATTACCATTGCCATTATCGCCTCCGGTATTCTCGCCGCTGACATCCTCAAGCGACAAATCACCCTGGAAGGTAACCTTATGCACACGGCCATCGAGAGTAGCCTCAAGCACAATCTTATTTGCCGACACCACCATCTTTGCATTGGTCATATACATCACCTCGATATCCTCCACAGTCTCACCGGTGAGCATAAGCTGGCTGTTCTCGCTGTTTATGGTGTAAGGCTCGCCGCTATTTGCAGCATCAAAGGTATATGTACCTAGAGGCAACGAATTGCTCTTGGTAGCAGGGCCAAAGCAGTCAATGTAATAATATGTACCATTTCCGTATGCCTGACCTCCATTATTAAGGCCCTTATCAGATAGGAAGAAGGCATATCTATCGCTACCCTCGCCATACTTCTCTCCATAGTAATAGCCATCCATAGATGAAGCCGCGAAGTTTACGTCAGCATTGCCACTTACCGTACCGCTAGCCTGTAGGAAGACAAGTGTAGCAAAGTCCTTCACACTGCGTAACTCTACTACCGCGGTGCGCATAGCGCCTGTGGTATTGGCCTTGAAGGTAACCACAAGGATACCCTTCGCAGGGTTCTTAATCTCCTTAATAGCCTCATTGCCACTTACGATTGTTGCAGTTACATTCTCCTCCGAGATGTAGGCTACGTAGATATCACCACCATTGGCATCTACCTTGTACTCGACACCCGAAGTGACCTCGAACTTTACCTTTGGAGCATCGGCAGCCTCTTTGCTACACGACACCGAAAGTGCCATCGATACGATGGCCAAAAGCATAATAAAGTGTTTCATAAAGTGTTATAGTTTATAGTTTGTAGTTTTAGCTTATCATTCTCACTATAGAAAGGTTCTTGAAAGTTCAGAGAGTTTAGGAAGACTTACATCTCCCTAAACACCCATTACATAGCCCCTTTCACATCAAGCGCTACTACATCTACAGAAGTCTATTTGTACGCTCATCGGGAAAGACAACCTTTGGCTCAAAGCTCTTTGCCTCCTCGAAATCCATAAAGCCGTAACCCATGATGATTACGATATCTCCCACTGCGGTCTTGCGTGCTGCGGCGCCATTAAGGCATATACATCCACTGCCACGCTCACCCTTGATAACGTAGGTCTCAATGCGCTCGCCATTGTTATTATTAACAATCTGCACCTTCTCGCCCTCGATAAGTCCCGCAGCATCCATCAAATCCTCGTCAATGGTGATGCTACCTACATAGTTTAGATTCGACTCGGTGACACGCACACGGTGAATCTTCGATTTCATTCTCTCAATAAACATAGCTTGGGTTATTTAATGCGAATGTTATCTATAAGACGGATGTCGCCAGCCTGCACAGCACAGCAACCCTGGATACGCTCCGAGTCGCTCCACGCCTCCACCTTCTGCATTGTCTTGGCATCAACAGCCTCGAAATAGATAGTCTTGAGGAGTGGATTTGAGTCGATAGTCTCAACCACCCACGCCGTAAGCTCGCTAGGAGTCATAGACTCCATCTTTGCAGCACACTGGCTAATGGTAGCGTAAATATGTGGTGCTGCCTTGCGATGCTCCGAAGTGAGAAGCTCATTACGCGAAGAGAGTGCAAGACCATCCTCGCCACGTACTATAGCACACTCCACAATATCTACCTCGATTGCCAGCTGCGCAACCATAGCCTTGATTACAGCAATCTGCTGAAAATCCTTCTCACCAAAGTAAGCACGCTGTGGGTTTACTAGGGCAAAGAGACGGCTCACCACCTGTGCCACGCCGTTGAAGTGTCCAGGACGTGTAGCACCCTCCATAACCTTATCTACAAGGCCAAAGTCGAAGACTCTAGTATCAGGCTCTGGATATATATCCTCCACCGTAGGCATGAAAACCACATCGGCACCTGCAGCCTCTAATATTGCGCAGTCTGCCTCTGGTGTACGCGGATAGTTCTTGAGGTCGTTTTTATCGTTAAACTGTGTGGGGTTCACAAAGACACTCACCACAACAGTCTCATTCTCCTGTCGTGCGCGCTCCACCAACGAACGGTGACCGCGATGCAAAGCACCCATGGTAGGTACAAAGCCTATACCCTCTTTTGGGCAGTTGGCCAAAGCTGCCTTAAGGTCAGCTACACTCTTTACTACTTTCATATTTTAATTAGAATAGTTGCGCAAATGTACAAAACAATATGAATATCGCAAAGCAATCTACATAAAAAAGTTACTATCAATAGCTATTATAGCAGAGATTATCAACACACTAGGGTACAACACCCCCTATTTCTCGTTGAATAGCCCATATTTTCATACGAACAGGGGGATTTTGTAGCTTATATAATATATATAGGTATACTACTCTACTTATGAGGAGTGTTCATCACAATATGAGCAGTGGCATAAAAACAAGAAATGGCGAAAGGGTTTACCGTTCGCCATTTTCTTAATCTATATCTATGCGATAGATATCGCCGACTACTCATTCACGAGGATTCGTCCGCAATACTCGCACACAATCAACTTCTTACCCTGACGGATATCAGACTGGCGCTGTGGAGGAATACGGTTGAAGCAACCACCGCAAGCATCACGAGAGATTGTTACCACGGCAAGACCATTACGCACGTTGCTACGTATACGGTTGTAAGCAGCTAGAAGACGCTCGTCAATAGGAGCCTTTGCCTTCTCGGCCTTTGCAGTAAGCTCTGCAACCTGTGATGCAGTCTCTGCCTCGATAGAGTCTAGCTCGCTCTTCTTTGCGTTATAGTCGATGGTACGCTCACGCACAAGGTTGTTAGTCTCCTCAATTACAGCCTTCTTGCCCTTCATCTGTGCAGCATACTCCTTAAGACGCTTCTCTGCAAGTTCTATCTCAAGCTCCTGATACTCTATCTCCTTTGTGATGGCGTCATACTCGCGGTTGTTACGCACGTTGTTCTGCTGCTCCTTGTAGTTACCAATCATGATTTGTGCCTGGTCTACCTCGCGCTTACGCTGACGTGTCAATGAATTAAGCTCCTCGATTTCGGCATTTACATTCTCAATACGAGTGTTAAGGCCTGCAAGCTCATCCTCAAGGTCCTGTACCTCTAGAGGTAGCTCACCCTTGATCTTGTTAATCTCATCAATCGCCGAGTCAATCTTCTGCAACTCGTAGAGTGCCATAATCTTCTCCTGCATCGAGTAGTCAACATCGTTTGTCTTCTTCTGTGCCATATAGTTATTCGTTTAGTTATTTTATCCTAGAATAAGTAGTGTATAGGGTTTCGCGAGCATTGGCTCTTGCGAACCGCAAAGTTACACATTTTTTTTGATAATACATCATTCAAAAT
>JAEIGA010004107.1_pt1 | contig 22520 bp, 28 predicted proteins | sample 9270691 | NCBI WGS metagenome assembly JAEIGA01 (sample SAMN17057246, study PRJNA624740) | gut metagenome | biome: biome; isolation source: fecal sample | host: Bos grunniens | place: China: Xizang | collected 2019 | reverse complement strand
GCTGTCGTGAACGGCTTGAAAAATGGCTTGTCTACTGGAGCAAAACAAGTGTGGGCTAGTATCACCAAAATTTTCTCTGGTGCGGCTTCTTGGTTCGGAAATATCTTCTCTCAAGCTGGAAATTCTGTTAAGAAAGCCTTTTCTGGTATTACCAGCTTCTTCAGTGGTATTTGGAGCAGCATCACAGGTATCTTTTCAAAAGTTGGCGAAAAAATTGGTGGAGCAATCAAAGGCACAGTTACCAAGGCGGTTAACGCAGTGCTCTCAACGGCAGCGAATATCATCAACGGCTTTATTAGTGCGATTAACGCAGCAATTAGCTTGATTAACGCTGTTCCTGGAGTAAACATTAGCAAGCTCAACAAGCTAACTGTTCCCAAGATGGCACGCGGTGGTATTGTAGACTCTGCGACTATTGCGATGATTGGTGAAAACGGTAAAGAGGCAGTTGTTCCTCTTGAAAATAATACAGAGTGGATAGATAAGCTCGCTGCACGTCTAAGCAACGCACTCGGCGGCTCTGGCACTCCTGTTGTTCTACAAATAGATGGTAAGACTTTTGCGGAGTTGACAGTAGATCAAATTAATGCTCTAACCAGACAACGCGGCAGCCTACCACTATTGGTTAGATAAGGAGGTTATAAATGACTTACTTGAAATTAAATAACACTGACTTTTCTATGTATGTTAACAAGCTTCAAGTAGCTACTAAGGTGAATTACAAGGGGCGTACCAACGCCTCTGGTAATACCTTGGTTAAGTATGTTAACAAGAAATATGTCCTTGAAGTAGGAATAATCCCTCTTGATGCGGACGTGATGAAAACGCTCCAGAGCATCCTGAGTGGCTTTACACTCAATGTATCTTTCTTAGAGCCAGAAACAAATGAGCTAAAGCAGATAAGATGTATGGTTTCTTCTACAATAGTGGACTATTACACCATTCAAGACAGTGATACACGCTTCAAGGCGTTTTCCCTTGTTTTTAATGAACTTTAAGGGGGTTAAACTATGATTTACGATAGTTTTAAACCTACACCATCAATGGATACAGTAAAGGCTAAGGTAGAGCTCTACACGGGTTCTACCTTAGTAGAGACTTGTACTTGTGCAGATGTGCTACAAGAATTCAATGTTACTCGAGCTGGTGTAGATAATAAATTTTTCGGCTTTGGAATAAGCCACAAAATAAAAATAGAGCTAATTGATATGGAGAATAATCTTAATCTTGATAATCTTAGCTCTACTATTGTTGGGTTCACTGAGGATGGAGAGAACTTCTGGTATCCCTATCCTGCTTTTCACTCAATAAAAGTTGAAAGACACGAAAATGAAAATTCCTATACTCTAAACGGAATGGACTTGTTAGAAGAAGCTGATAAGCACACTGTTTTAGAGCTAACAGAGTTATTTGAGACTCCTGGTGCTACGCTGGGCGATGTAATCAATGCCTGTGCTCGTGTTTTAGGGATCCCTTCTGGTTTTGCTTTGGGCCGCGGCTATGATACAGAGAACTCTGCTATTTTTTCTGCTACACTCCCAGGTGCTAACCTTGATGGAACTGAAACTATAAGACAGTTACTTGACGCAGCAGCGGAGCTAGCTGGTGCAATTTATTTTATTAATGGTGAAGGGCGTTTAGTTTTCACTTGCTTAGCAAGAGATTATGAATTTGACTTTTCTATCACAAAAGACAAATATTTTGATTTATTTGCAGGCGAAGCACGCGTTTTATCAAGTATCTGCAGTGCTACAGAGCTAGGAGACAACTTGACAACCGAGCCAGTGGGTAATGGTGCAACTCAATTCGTTAGAGACAACCCGTTTTTCACTGCTATGGAGTCTACCGATGTAGCTGACTTCCTTGATACCTGGCATAAACCGATGCTGGGCGGCTTGACTATTCAGCAATTTACTTGTGATTGGGATGGCAACTATCTCTTGGAAGTAGGCGACAAGATAGCACTTGAACGCAATGACGGCAGCATCGTTTACTCATATATACTCAATGACTCTATCACCTATGACGGCGTGCTTGCTGAAATTACTAAATGGGAATATGTCGATAATGATAACGAAACGGCTAGTAATCCTACTTCTTTAGGAGAACTTCTTGACTTGACTGTTGCTAAGGTAGATAAAGCTAATCAAGAGATAAGTTTAGTAGTAAATAAAGCCGATGCGAATGAGGCGGCAATCAGTGAATTAAAAGTTAACACAGAGGGCATTTCTACTAAGGTTTCAACTATGGAAACCCAGGTAACCGATAATATTGATAGTATTAATGGTTCTATTGATAGCTTAATCAAGACAGTAGAAACCAAGGTGACTCCTGAACAGGTTTCAACTATTCTCCAGACAGAAATAATGGAGAATGGTGTTTCAAAAGTAGTCACTACAATGGGTACTTTTGATGAGGAAGGATTGACTATTTCTAAGAGCGGCACTGAAATGACTACACGCATCAACGAGGATGGTATGACGGTATACAGAGATAGTGAAGCCGTTTTAGTAGCAAACAACGAGGGCGTTAACGCCGAAAACTTACACGCTACGACTTATCTTATGATAGGTGGACGCAGCAGATTTGAAAATTATGAGAGCAACAGAACAGGTTGCTTCTGGATTGGAGGTAATGACTAATGGCTACATGGGGTTTTTTTGATGGAACAGTTTATTCTAGCTCTAACACGGAAATAATTCCCTCTCTTGCTTATGCTTCTTTTATGTGGAATAGGATTGACTATTCGCCAGTTGATAACACTTCAACAATTCAGTGGGAAGTAGATTTATCTGAGCGTGGTGCGGCATATAGCTCTAATCCCTATCGTAAAATTGCGGTTTCGATTGATGGAAAAGCTCAAGAATATGTCACTTATTCTGCAGCTCCTGGTTCTGGAGAGTTTCGCAGATTGCTAACTTCTGCGTCAACAATAGAACACAATTTTGATGGTTCTAAAACTTGCGAAGTAATGGTGCAAATCCAAAGTCAAGCTTATAAAACTGAAGCAGAGGCTGCGGCGAGTGCCTGGACTACGGGAATATATGAGACTTTAAAAGGCACTATTACACTTGACTCATTTGACAGAATACCAAAAATCTTAACAGCTCCTAACTTTACAGACGAGGATGATCCTGAGATTACGTATTCTAATCCCTTGGGAGAAGATATGGCAATCCTTGAGGCTTGTATTGCTAACTCTATTGGCACTGAAATTTATGTTCCGTATAGAGAGATAAGCAAGACTGGCAACAGCTACACATTCAATTTAACAATTAGCAATCGTGATACTTTGCGTGAAGCCGCTGGCGGTTCAACTTTGCCAGTAAGGTTTTATATTAGATATTGGCTTGATGGACAGATGCAATGGACTTTTGTAAACAGAACAATGACTCTTGATGATACTGTTCCTACACTTAATCCAGTTGTTAGAGATGAAGATACAGACATTGTTGCTTTAACCAAAGATAATCAAAAGGTTATCCTGGGCTATAGTAATATTTATGCTGAAGTAGGTGCTACGCCACCTGCTGGTGCGGCAATAATCTCTCAAAAGATTAAGTGCGGCACTAGATATGTATCAACTACCAGCGGCACTTTTATAAACGCTGAAACAAATGTTCTTGAATTCTCTGTCAGAGATAGTAGAGGTAATGTTGCTTCAACGACTAAAACGCTAGAGGTAATTCCTTATATCAAGCCTACTTGTAATCAAACCGTGCGTCTTAACCTGGACGGCTCAATTGCCTTGACTGTGAAAGGTAACTACTTTGACAGCACTTTTGGCGACAAGGGAGTAGCTAATACACTATCCATCCAGAACAGATGGCGAGAGAGCGGCAACGCTTGGAGCGATTGGAACACAATAGATGTCCTCATTTCTGAGATTAGCAATAACACCTACACGCTTACTGCTACGATGTCTGGATTTGATCCCAGCGGAACTTATGAATTTCAGAGTAAAGCAGTAGATAAGCTAAGCTATGCGGAGTCCGCGGTAGACTCTGTAGTATTAAAGCCTATCTTTGACTGGGGCAAGTATGACTTCAACTTTAACGTGCCAGTGACTATTGAGGGCAATCCCTTGATGGACTATGTAATTGAATACGGCACAGAAGCGATGGGAACCAACGGAACCTGGTATTGGGAGAAGTGGAAGAGCGGCAAGGCAACCTGCTACGGCTGCCGCAACTATGGAAACATGGGTATAAGTCGTGAGTGGGGTAGCCTTTATGTAAGCCCTGATTTCAATCAGAGTCTACCGTCTGGCTTATTCAAGAGCACTCCAGAGAGTATACAAATATCACTGCGTAACGCTGGTAATCTTAGTGCCTTTATTATACCTGGCGGCGTTGAGCTGCCTACCAAGGACAGTACTGGAACCTTCTGCGTAGCACGCGGCAACAGTTTAAATGCAAGTCAGGTTTATATAAGCTTTGATATTAAAGGTAGATGGAAATAATTAAGAGCAGATTATCCGACACTATACTACCTTAGGTAGCTAGGGATAATCTGCCAATAATAAAAGAGAGGTACAGATATGGATTTGGCAGTAATTTTAGAAGTTATTGGCACAGTAGGTTTCCCCATATTCGTAGCTCTTGCTCTTGGCTGGTTTATCTGGCACATATACAAAAAGAGCGAGCAACGAGAGGATGCCATGCGTCAAGAACTAAAGGAGAGCCGCGAGATCAATAGCAAGTTTGCTGATATCATCGCAGCACATACGGCGGAGCTGAGCGAGATTAAGACAGATATCCGTGATATTAAACACGTCCTAGAGATACCATCTTAGGACGAGGAATAAGCATTGAGGACAGTTTTCGGACTGTCCTCTTTTAATTTTGCTACAACTGAATTAATTTATTTGCTTTTCTATTGAATTAAATTAAAGATTACGAGTAAATGTTCATTTGTTTGAATTTTCTTAATTCACAGGTTATGCACAGGAAAAACCGCAACTGGACATTCCGCCACTAAAAGTGTTATGATTGCCGCAGAAGGAGATGATTTACAATGTCAGTATTTAGAATACACAAAACTGAAAATTACACGATTATGAGCAACGCACATTTCAAGGAAAAGGGAATGAGCCTCAAGGCAAAAGGACTATTATCTTTAATGCTAAGCCTGCCTGATACTTGGAATTACAGTGTTTCTGGTTTAGTGTCGTTATCAAAAGACGGGAAAGACTCTGTGATGAGTGCCTTGTTAGAATTAGAGGATTTTGGATATTTAAAAAGAACTCGCCAGACAAATGAAAAGGGACAATTCGCGGGAATTCAGTATGATATTTTTGAGCAGCCACAACCTAAAGAGCCTATTGCGGATAACCCTATATCGGCAAAACAGAATTCGGAAAATCCCATATCGGAAGAACCGCCACTATTAAATACTAATTCAATTAAGAACTTAGAAGATAAATTATTTAATGAATTAAGCACTAAGGAAAAGGACATTGAGCTTATAGCCCTCTATCGAGACTATATTAAAATGAGAGATGAAATAAATGCTCCTATCACTGAAACTGGATTAGAGAAATTGATAGCAAGAGCTAAAACGCTAAGCAAGGATAACCTGAGGATTGAGAAGGTATTATTAGAGACTGCTATTATAAACAACTGGAAAAACATTTATCCGCCAAGAGAAAGCGAATTAGCACGACTCAGTGAAGATTTAAGGAATGAGATGCGGCTACGGTTCAACCTGGAGGAGTAGTTTCATGTGAAACAGTATCTGGAGTTAACTGCGTAACTAAAACTTTTGAAAAATTTTTCTTATAATATTATTACAAAGTATTAGGAAATTATTGATTATATTATTCATTTTTGTCCTTTTGCAATAGAAAGGAAGTGAGTAGTATAAGGCGTGGAGCGGAGGATGGAGACTCGTTCCCTCTATATCCTCTGCCACGATACGCCGCATATCAAAAAAATTTTAAAATTTTTCTCAAAATCATATAATCCATATACCACAATTTTTACATATTAATGAACAAGCATAGGGAAAAACTTTACATCCTATTGCATATGTTCCTCCTTTAATCTCACATAGCGGCAGTCAAGTAGCCATGCACTGCCGCACCTTTTAAAAGATTAAAGGTATACAAAAAATACACAAACAAAGGAGAAAACATTATGAAAGAATTAAAAGAAGCCACCATAACCTTTAGAATTAGCGAGCAAGAGAAGGCTCAGCTAATGGAGATCGCCGAGGATAAGGACGTTACAATGTCTAAATTAGTTAGAGATGTAATTAAAGTTTTTATCCAAGAAAACAGTTATGGAGCAATTTGAGGGCTGCCGCGATGACAACAGTAGCAAATCAAAAGACAATCACAACCAAAGCCGCCAAGCACGACAAGGACAATATCTATGCAATGATAAATATTGAGGCGGCGAGTGTAGCTATGGAGCTACTCAAGCCTAACGCTTTTAAAGTATGGTTTTACTTAGCAAAGAACTAGAATAACTATACTTTTGCTCTCAGTGCGGTGGACACAATGAAATACTGCAATATAAGCAAGCCGACTTATCTCTCCAGTGTCCAGGAGTTAATAGATGCTGGATACTTGGTTAATACGAGCGGTAACCATTATGACTTTTATGAGAAGCTGCCTGAGGATACTATAACAGTCACCATAAAGAAGTAACCTGGTAAAATTTTATTACCAGGAGTGGTAAAAAATTTTTACTAGAAATAATACAAATAATAATACACCCTGCGGAGCTTATTCACTCTTCATTCGTTCGGCAGCAAGCTGCCTCACTCATTCCGAGTGAATAAGCTCCTTAACGGGAAATATTTCGCCCAGGAGAGGGCAATAGCAAAAAGAAAAGGAGAATAAACGCAATGATAGTATTAGAACTATTTGCAGGCACCAGAAGCATAGGAAAGGCTTTTGAGGCAAAAGGACACAAGGTTATCTCTATTGATTGGGATAAAAAATTTTAGGACATTGACTTATACGCGGATATAGGCAGCTTAACCGCGGCTTAGATAATAGAACTGTGTGGCGGCAAGCCTGATGTTATTTGGGCATCGCCTGACTGCACAACCTACTCTATTGCCGCGATAAGTCACCACAGAACAAAAGAAGCTAGCGGCAACCTGGCACCAAAAAGCGACTACGCCCGCAAGTGTGATGAAATTAATCAGCACGTATTGGCACTCATTGAGGAGCTGCAGCCTAAATATTTTTTCATAGAGAACCCTCGCGGCGGTATGCGTAAGATGGATTGGATGCAGCAGCTCCCCAGATACACCATCACCTATTGCCAGTATGGAGACACCAGGATGAAACCAACGGATATATGGACTAATCATCCCGATCCGCAATTCAAGCCGCCTTGTAAGAACGGCTCACCTTGTCACCAAGCCGCACCAAGAGGCAGCAGAACAGGAACGCAAGGGCTGAAAGATAAGGTGGAGCGTGCCCGCATACCAGCTGACTTTTGCTCTCACATAGTTACTATTTGCGAATAATAAAAAAATCTGCGGCAGACTGCCGCAGAATAGAAAAGAATAGAAAAGTTTAGCGAAGAATAGAAAAGAAAAAAGACGCCAGGCACGAGAGGTAGAAGGCTTGGCGTCTTTTCTCACATTATCTTGTTCGGTGTCATAACAGAAGACTCTAACGAGTTAACAACAAGGAAAGCAATAAGATGATATACACAAATATTATTTTAGAATATCATTTGAAATTTTTCAATTATTGAAAGAGCTAAAATAATAAATTTTCTTAACTTTTTTAATGAAATGATAAAGAGAAAATTCGTGTTTTAAATTTTTGTATTCTTGCTAACAAAAATGCACATATAAGTGTAATCGTAAGGGAGTTATTATTTAAAAATATATAGGGCAACCATCAATTGGATTACTACGTAACGCGTTAGCGTTACGTAGTAATCCCCATCACATCTTTCCGCTCTCTGCGGTAAACCGCGAGAGCGAGGCTTCGCGGCAAGCCGCTCGCCTATCAATTGGCTTTGTGGCTCTTGCTATCAAAAAATTTATCAAAAACAAATAATCGTATTACTATAATTTTCTATATATATTGAACGAGAGAAAATTCACATAAAAGACGAATTTTGTGTAGCAACCGCGTAATATTTCTACTTATAAGTAGAACGGAAAGAGAAACGGTTTGGGATTTGTGTTTTTCCTTTTTTCTAGGCTGGGGATTATGCCATTGTTCCCCAGCCACTCCTTGGAGCTAGGATTTCACAATTCACAAAAACAATAGGAGGGACGCGATGAAAGCAACAAAAATAACAAGTATCAACGTCCGCGTTGATGACGAAACAAAAGAAAGAGTGGCGGCACTGGCTGACTACTATGGACAGAGCATCTCGCAGTTGGTACGCGAGTGGCTAGCAGATTGTATCGCTATTGAAGAGCGTGCAATTAATTCAACAAATCATCAAAATTGATGCACTAAAAAAATAAATTTATCTGCCTAAAATGCGACTTTTAGGTGAAGAACAAGGAGAGAACATTATGGAAAACGCAATTTTAAACACTTTCATCAGAGAGATGAACGAACAGGCTGCCGCACTCAAGGCACAAAGAGAAGAAAATGAACGCAACCATTGCATACGCTGCGGTGCAGAGATCACACACTTTGAAGAAACCGAATTCGATGGCAACTCACTCACAATGACTTATAAATGCGACAGCTGCGGCTGCTATGCTGAACAGAGCTTTTCTGTTGCTTACATCGGAACGGAGGAGATTGAGTGATGAGCAGCGGCAGACAAGGAGAGCTTCTCTTTCAACAGAGAATGAAGGAATTAAATTATGAGGTGTAGGATGTGAGCGGCAATCCTGATTATTGGTACAAGGACATTGACTGCTTTTGCACTTCTCCCAGAACTGGAGCGACTAAATCGTTTGAGGTTAAGTGGGACAGCCGCATCAATACCACTGGCAACCTTTACTTGGAACTAACAAACGTACATAGCAAGGGGGGACGCGGCTGGTTTAGCTTCTGCGAGGCTGACTACTTGGCTTACGGGGACGCCGCGGCTTAGGTATTTTACATTATTCCTCTTGCCGCACTAAAAGACAGAGTAAACGCAATGCAACGCCAGAGATACGCACAATGCGGCTCTGACAGCACTGGCTTGCTTGTTTCACTAAACGACATTTAGGATATCATTTCTATTCTATGAGAAAGGGGCACGATTATGGATTACACGGCTAGAATACAAGAGCTTGAGGAAAAGCTTGAGCGTGAGGGCTTGACAGAAGCTGAAATGGCTGAAATAAACCTTTATTCTTCTCTTGCTTTACGAGCACTGGACAAGTCTCTTAAGAATGCAACGAAACTAATGAATAACCTAATGAGTGATATTGAACAATAAAAATTTTTTTATTAAAATAATTATCAAAAAGAGGGGGAAAACTAATAGTTTTTTCCCTTTTCGGTGTGTTTTTTGAGCAAAAATGAGCATTTATCCGCTCTTTTCTCAATTATCAACAGAAAAAATATTAAACAAGGAGGTGCTTGATTATGGCACTAACAGCAAAACGCATAGAGCTTTTAGAAGCTATGTTAGCTAATCCAATGATGAGTGACGTCAAGCTTGGAGAGCTATTGAACCTTAATAACAAAACTGTTGGGAAGTGGCGTAAAGAGCCTGAGTTTCAGGAGGCGTTAAAACAGAGGCTCGCCCAGCAATGGAAAGACGCGGAAAGCCTGGCTCAACGTAAGATGATTGATTTGGCAGCAGAGGGAAATTTCCACGCTAACAAGTATATTCTGGATAGCCTTGGTTATGCTCCAGCTCAACGTATTGAGGCTGAAGTAAAAGAGGCTAATATCAATATCACAATTGAGGATTGATTACTATTCGTTTCATATCTGAGGTATTATTACTGATTACTGTCGCAATGGTTGTTTTAATGATTGCTCTTGAATTTATTTTGAACGGGAGGTGGTGTGGGTGTCTGTAATAAATCTTCATTTAAAAAAATCAATATTTAACGATGTTTATGTACCCTATGTGACTGATTATTCACATAGATATGAAGTTTATTATGGCGGTTAAGGTGCTGGCTCAGGAAAGTCTGTGTTCATAGCACAGAAGCTCATTATAAAAGCCTGCCGCAGTAAACGCAAGATACTCGTCATTCGTAAGTATGGAACTACTCTCAAGGACTCTGTGTTCACGCTTATAACGGACATGCTTAAGAAATGGCAGATATTCTCCCAGTGCAAGGTTAACCTATCCACTTACACGATCACTCTCCCCAACGGCTCTATATTTCTTTTCAAGGGAATGGACGACAGCGAAAAAATTAAATCAATAGTTGATATCACTGATATATGGTGTGAAGAGGGCACAGAGCTAAGTGATGATGAATTCACTCAGCTTGACTTACGTTTGAGAGCACTGGCACCTGACTTACAAATGTTTATCTCATTCAACCCTGTATCCAAGGCGAATTGGGTATACAAGAGATGGTTTGAGCCTGGTGCTAAGTATGAGAATACAGTGATACTACGCACAACCTACAAGGACAACCGCTTCCTGCCGCCTGAGTACATCGCGGCTCTTGAAGAGAAAATCCATAGTAATCCTACTTACTACAGAATTTATGCTCTTGGCGAATTCGCTTCTTTGGATAAGCTGGTTTATAACAACTGGCACCTGGAAGAATTCAATCACGCCGCAATCAAAGGCACGCTCTGTCTAGGGCTAGACTTTGGATTTGTTAACGATCCCTCGGCACTTGTCGCAAGCATCGTAGATACAGAACATAAAAAGCTCTATCTCTTCCAGGAGTGGGGCGACACAAACAAAACCAATGACGAACTGGCTAGCATCATCATCGCTCTTGGTTTTAGTAAGTCGTATATAGTTGCGGACTGTGCAGAGCAGAAGAGTATAGAAGAGCTAAGACGCAAGGGCATCACGCGTATCAAGGCGTGTGCTAAAGGTGCTGACTCAATTATGCACGGCATACAGCAGCTGCAGCAGTACGAGATTATTGTTCATCCCTCTTGCTCCAATGTTATCACTGAGCTTGAGAACTACTCTTGGCAAAAGGACAAAAAGTCTGGGGATTATATCAACAAGCCTATTGATAGCTTCAACCACTACTTGGACGCCCTTCGCTACTCTATCCAGATAGTTGAGAACGCTCCTAGAGTTAAGACAATGAGCAAGGCAGCTCTTGGACTGTAATTTTTAATAATGCTTAAGTATTGAATAAAAAACTATTATTTATTGATTTAAACAGCAAATGAATTAATTCAGTAAATGTAAAAATGATAAGGAGGATTTTCAAAAATGATTGAATATCTCTATGACGCAATTCGTGCCACTGCAGGCGAGAAGATTGAGTTATCAGCAATCATCGAAAACGCAGAGGGCGAACCGATAACTGGAATGTGTCATGTGATGTTGTTCGACAAGGATAACACTGAATTGTTAGCAACATATGATGGCACTTTCATTGAAGAATTGGGCTTATGGAACTTTGTTATTCCAGGTGAAGCGACTAAGGGCAAGCTTGGACGCTACTGGTATAGAATTTGTACTCCAGAAGCAAGTTTATGTTTTAAACAACCTATTTACTTTTGCGTGTGAGGTGTGAACTATGGGAATTAAATTAGTTCAAAATAAAGGCACTGTTGCTCTTCAGCAAGAGAAAGACTCACTCACAATTATGCAAGAGAAAGTATTAAAAGGCGATCCTGGCGATAGTGCCTATGATATTGCTATTGCTAACGGCTTTGAGGGCAGTGAGCAAGAGTGGCTTGAGTCGTTGAAAGGCGAGCCTGGTGCTCCTGGCGAGGACGGTAAGCCTGGCGAGGACGGTAAGCCTGGTAAAGATGGAAAAGACGGAGAGCCTGGTTATACACCTGTTAAGGGCAAAGATTACTTTGACGGTGCTCCAGGTGAGGATGGAAAAGATGGTTATACACCGATAAAAGGCGTTGACTACTTTGATGGTGCTCCTGGTAAAGATGGAGTTGACGGAAAAGATGGCAAGGACGGCGAGCCTGGATATACTCCAGTGAAAGGTGTTGACTACTTTGATGGAGAAAAAGGCGAGCCTGGATACACTCCTGTTAAGGGAATTGACTATTTCGATGGCGAACCTGGACAGCCAGGTAAGGATGGTAAAGACGGATACACTCCACAAAAAGGAATAGATTACTTTGACGGAGAGCCTGGAGCTCCAGGTAAGGACGGTAAAGATGGCGTTGACGGTAAGGATGGATACACTCCAGTAAAAGGAGTTGACTATTTTGACGGCGTTGATGGTGTTGACGGCAAGGACGGAACCAATGGTAAGGATGGTAAGGACGGAACAAGCGTAACTATTACCAACGTAAGCGAGAGCACAGCGGACGGCGGCAGCAATGTCGTAATCTTCTCTAACGGCTTTGCCTTGACAGTTAAGAACGGCTCAAAAGGTAGCACTGGAGCCGCTGGTAAAGATTATGTCTTAACCGATGCAGATAAGACAGAAATCGCTGACATAGTGACATCAATGAGCGATGATAATGTTCCTGATTATATCAGCAACGAGGCAGAGCGAGTGGTAAAAAATGTGCAAGCGGTAAGAACGGCAAAAACACTTGTTATGATTTGTGGCTCAGACATGCACTTGAAAGACGGTGACACTGCCGACAACCATCCTCAATCTCTTGTATCTGCTCAATATGCAGGTGTTGGAATTAAAGAAATCAAAAAGCGTATTGGCGTTGATTGTGTGGCTTTACTTGGCGATTACAGCTGGATGAATGCCAAAGATTATTCATCCGAACAGACTATGAAAGACATGATCCTTGCTAAAAAAACAATTGGTTTGGATGGCACTACAAAAGAAATTTATAGCATAGGCAATCACGACTGGTGTTATGGCGAAGGTGTAGACAGGCTTTTGACAGAGGATGAAGTATATGCTCATATCGGTGCAAATAGCGATGGTATAAAACCTTATACAGATATTGAAAGAGGCTATGGATATATTGATTTTGATAATTACAAAATACGTGTAATCAATTTAAACACCTGCGACTGTAAAGATGGTAAAGATGGTGGCACAAATTATCAAATATCATCTAATTATCCTCGCATAGAATTTGTTTCTCCTACACAAATGAGATGGTTAGCTGATGAAGCACTTAACTTTGCTGACAAGGGCGAAGGCTGGGGTGTCGTTTTCGTATCTCACCATCCTCTTGACTATGGTAACGTGTGGTTCACGCATCTACTTCAAATGCTCGAAGCGTATCGAAGCGGAAGCAATATAACACTGAATTTATATAAGTATCACAACGGCACATCTTGGATAATGCAAAAAGAAACATTCGACTTCACAGCCGTAACAAACAAGGCGGAAATCATTTGTGGTATTCACGGACATTCGCATAACTGCGGTTCCGCAAAAGTTTCCTCAAGCACTTGCTCGGTAAATGCAACGAGTGGTGTAAGTCCGTGGCTTTGGAGATTTTGCATCCCGAATATGTGCGTAGGACGCGAAAATGAAAAATGGAATACTATTCACGGCGAAGTAGATGCAAGTGGAAAAGCCGTTTATCACAGAAAAGAAACTGGCACAGCAAAAGCAACTGCATTCAATGTGGTTAGTATTAGCCGAAAGAACCAGAAAATTTATGCTCATATCTTTGGTGCAGGTAAAGATAGAGAATTTTATTACGGTGACAAAATAATCACAAACTATGCTATCACTACTACACTAAATAACTGTGTGGGTGCTAGTGGAAACGCTACGAGTATTGATGTAGAGGGCTCTGTAACTCTTACATTTACCGCGAATGATGGTTACGAATTATCCACTGTTTCCGTAAGCGGTGCAAGTCATACTTGGAATGCAACCACAGGAAAACTTGTATTAAGTAACCCAACTGCAAATGTAGTTGTTACCGTCACAGCGGTTGAAGCAGCACCATCCAATCTATTGGATATGTCTGTGAGAACACTTGATACTTCATACGCCGATAATTATATTGACGCTACCGCACCACACGTAATGGACTTCACAAAGGCTTATCCTACTGACAGCGGTAGTAAACGAGGTGCTTATCCGACAACAAAATTCTCTGCCTTTACTGCATTAGCTGACAATGGATTTAGTGCTAACTGTAGCTCGGCTAGTGGCTATCGTTTGGAATTTCCTGTTGATGTTGAAAGTGGAAAAACTTATAAACTCACCGTTACAAATGCAGGCACGTATTATATCAAGCTCTTGAAATATAACGCGGATACAACATTTAATGGAGCAATCGACTTAATAACAACGGCTGGGGAGCAGAGTGCAACATTCAAAGCGGAAAGCGGATATAAATATTCTATCTCGTTCCCATTCGGCAGCGGCACAAGAGCTTATACCAATATTTCATTGGTTGAAGTGGATTGAGCAATATCACAGGAACTATCACAGCTTAATAAGGAGGCTATAAATGTTTTATTTAAATAAAGACAGAGAGCTTACTGTTGAACTCTTGAGTAAAATGATTAATCATTTCAGAGTTTCAGTAGAGCCTAAATTACAAAAATATAAAAATTACTATGATGGAGTGCAAGCTATTCTTAACAAGAGCTATTCGGATCCCACTAAACCTTGCAACAAGTCAGTGGTTAACTATGTAAAGAATATTTGTGACTCCTACGCTGGATATATCGCTACTCCTGGACACATTTCTTACAGAAGTGATGAAGATATTGAGGATGTAATGGATATCTTGCGTTATAACGACTACCAGGCAGAGGACGCCGCCTTCCTACTTGATGCACTTGTATATGGTGTGGCTCACGAGCTTATGTATATAGACAATGCAGGACAGACGCGTTTTAGACTTATCAACCCTCTTTCTTGCTTTGGAATATACGATGATACACTCACAGGCGATTTAACTCACTTTGTAAGAATATACAAGGCGAGCGAGTGGGACAATAGCAACCTTTACAATGTTGATGTTTATTCTGACTACGATGTAAAGCACTACACAATGGACGGCGAGAACGGTATGCCTAAATTTGTGAGTGAAGAGCCGCACTACTTCTCACAGTGCCCAGCTAACATCTTTATGTTGCCAGATGAGAAGAGCATCTTTGATTGTATCCTCAGCTTGCAGGACTCTGTTAACGAAATTTTGAGTGCAGAGATTGACGATTTTAGTGCCTTCTGTGATGCATATTTGACTCTTGAGGGCTGCGACTTACTCCCAGAGGATGTTGCTACGATGAAAGAGAACAGAGTGCTTCTATTGCCTGCTGGAGCAAAAGCGGCTTGGCTTACAAAGAACGCAAATGACGCCCAGGTAGAAAACATCCTTAAGCGTTTGCATGAAAGCATCTACAGAGTAGCACAGTGCCCTGACTTCTCAAGTGAGTCTTTTGTGGGCGGCGTTAGCTCAGGTATTGCTATCCAGTATAGATTGACTGGCATGGAGACTCGTGCAGGCAAGATTGAGGCTGAGATGAAGAAAGCACTACAACGCCGCGTAGAAATTATCAGCGGCATCGCATCTCTCAAACTTGGAGAAGAAGTGTTCAGAGATATAGAGATTAGCTTCAAGAGAAACATTCCTGAGGACTTGACAGCTACTATTACCCTTGTAAACGCTTTGAAGGGCTCTGTAAGCGATGCAACGCTTTTAGGACAATTACCATTCATCACAGACGTAAACGCCGAATTAGAGGCATTACAGGAGCAAAAAGCGGCTAACATGGAGCTTTACGGTTTCGGTGCACCGACTGAGGACGAGGACGAAGGAGAAGAGTAATGGGATACTGGCAGGATAGAATGGCTGCCGCTCAAAACAAACTAACCAATAAAAATGTTAAGCAAGTTGAGAAGCAGCTCAAGAAATACTACACAACAGCAATGAACCAAGTAATTGCGGACTTTGAAGCAGTATACGCAAAAATTGAGCTGCAGCGTGCCCAGGGAAAAGAAGTGACGCCAGCTGACTTGTATAAGCTAGATAAATACTGGCAGATGCAAGGACAGCTCCAGGCAACCCTGGAACGCCTCGGCAATAGGCAGGCTCGCATATTGGGTGAAGCCTTTGTTGCTAACTACTTTGACATTTATTACTCAATAAACCTACCTGGCTTACAGGCTTACTCAACTATTGATAGAGCGGGTGTAAGCCAGATGGTTAACCAGATATGGGTAGCTGACGGAAAGAGCTGGGGCCAAAGAATATGGGATAACACCAAGAGACTCGCAGAAACATTGAACGAGGAGCTTATCTCTTGCGTGGTATCAGGTAAAAAGACAAGTGAACTAAAGAAGAAGCTCCAGGAGCGTTTTGGCGTGAGCTATAGTGCGGCTGACTCTCTTGCTCGCACAGAGATGGCACACATCCAGACGCAGGCGGCGAAAAAGCGTTATCAGGACTATGGCGTAGAACAGGTAGAGATATGGGCGGACGCAGATGAAAGACGCTGCGAGGTATGCGGCGAGCTTCACCAAAAGAAGTATCCAGTAGGAGCTGCCGTGCCGATACCAGCACACCCTAGATGCCGCTGCTGCATCGTGCCTGTTGTTGACTAAAACAGAACGCTTGTTCTTGAAATTTCAAAAAATTTTGGGCACAATTATATAAACTCCCTATTAGAATTTTCTTACTTATATAGTGAGAACAATAATAAGCCTTTTTACAGGGGCAGGCGATAAAGAACAACTGAATTCATTCAGAAAAAGGGGTAGCCAAGAGCTACAACTTAAGGAGATTTATTATGACAGATGAAATTATGACAACTGTTGAAACCACTGACGAGCAGCCCGCCGCAGAAGTAAAGACATACACTCAAGAAGAGGTTATGGCACTTCTCCAGAGCGAGACTGACAAAAGAGTGACTGCAGCTCTTAAAACACAGCAAAAGAAATATGAAAAGCAACTCTCTCTCTCAAAACTTGATGGTGACGAGCGTGCCAAGGCAGAAAAAGACAATCGCATTGCGGAACTTGAAGAGCAGCTAGCTCAATTCCATATTGAACGCAATAGAAGCGAGTTGAAGTCTGTTTTAAGCTCCAGAGGCTTGAGTGCGGAATTCGCAGACATTATCAATATCAGTGATGATATAGAGGCTAGCCAGGCTAATATTGATAAGTTGGACAAGCTATTCAAGGCTGCGGTAAAGGCAGAAGTAGAGAAGAGATTGGCAGGAAATACGCCTAAGGGAAATGGCGGAGGCGTGCCCGCTGCTATTACTTCTTTGAAGGGACTATCTGTTGCTCAAATACAAAGATTGGAACAAGAGCAACCAGAGCTATTTAAACAATTAACAAAATAATTTATTTAGGAGGCTATTATTATGGCTAACACTGTTTTTGCTAACAAAATAATTGAAGCTAAGGCTAAGGACTTGCTTTCTACTGCGATTAACACACGCAGCCTTATGACTGTTGATACCGATCTCGCTCAAGAGGCTGGTATGACAAAGACTATTAACGTATACACCTACTCTGGTGAAGCTGAGGAGCTTGGCGTAGGCGAGGGCAACTCGGTTCGCGGTTCTCTTTCTTATGTTGGTACTGACTACACTGTAAAGATGGTTCAGGCTAACTTTGATTACGCTGACGAGGACTTTATGAAGGACAACACTGTTGTTGACAACGGTATCGCTGGTGCTACTGCTATCCTCAAGAACAAGATGACTTCTGACTTTTTCGCTGAGTGTGCTAAGGCTACTCTTAAGGTAACTGGTGCTCTTTCTTACAACACTATCGTTGATGCTATCTCTGAGCTCAACCTTGAGGACGAGAGCAAGGTATTCGTAGTAATTCCTAACGAGCAAAAGGCAACTCTTAGAAAAGACGAGGATTACAAGGCAGCTCGCATGGGCGAAGTTATCTACACTGGACAGGTTGGAACTATCGCTGGTATCCCTGTAGTTGCTTCTAAGGCGGCTGACGCAGCTTACGTTATGACTAACGATGCTGTTAAGCTCTTCATCAAGAAGGACGTTGAGGCTGAGCAAGACAGAGATGTTGATACTCGTACCAATGAAGTATACATCCGCTCTGCTTATGTTTGTGCTCTTGTTGACGCAACTAAGATTTGCAAAATTGGCGAGTAATTAAGTCTATTCTATAAGGGGAATAGGGACGTTTAACCTTATTCCCCAGTAAACAGATAGGAGGACTAACAAATGTTAGAAGAATTAAAAATTATGCTTGGTGCGGCGGCTTCTAACTACTCAGACGAACTTATAGGACTCTGTATCAAACAAGCCTTGGCAGAAGTTGAGGCGTACTGCAACAGAGATTTGGACTTTGAGCTAGAGGCGTGTGCACAGCGTATCGCAATTATCAAGCTAAACCGTATAGGAAGTGAAGGACTGGCTTCTCAAGGCTTTAGCGGCGTAAGCGAAAATTATATTGACGGTTATCCCCAGGATATCCTCTCAATCCTCAATAGAAAACGCAGAGCGAGGTTCATTTGATGATTGCCAGAGATATGAAAGCTTACACTTACTATCTTTATGGTGATGACAATTCATACGGACAACAGACTCTCATAAAAGACGAATTCGGTGAGCCTAAAGCACAAGGCTCTGTCACTCTTGCAATTTACAATACAACCCAGGCAGTACAGGACAATATCAATTATAAGGACAGCTCCTATGTAGGGCTAACATATGACAATTCTGTGAACGACTCATTTGTTATTCAGTATGGCGATGAGAAGTTGAAAGTGTTGTATGTAGCACCAGGGAGAATTAATCAAGTATTTCTTAAGAAGATATGAGTATTGAACTTCAGGGCTTAGAGGGAGTATTGAACAAGCTGGACGCAATGGCGGATCCAGAGAAATTAAGAATGGCAATGGGTAGAGCTTGTGCACTAGTTGAGAGAAGTGCAAAACAAAAAGCACCCAAGGGCAACGGAGAACTAAGACGCTCAATAACGAGCAAGATAGAGGGCGAGGGAGAGGATATTGTAGGTATCATCTACACTCCTCTTGAGTATGCACCTTATGTTGAATATGGAACTGGACTCTTTGCCGAAGAGAGCGGACGAAAGGATGTTCCTTGGCACTACCAGGACGAAAAAGGCGAGTGGCATACAACAAGCGGACAGCATCCCAGCCCTTACATGCGTCCAGCTCTTGACGAGAACAGAGAGGAAATAAAACGAATTCTCAAGGAGGGCTTAACTAATGATTGATTACCATTCAGAACTTGTTAGTGCATTAAAAACAGTCCTTCCTACTCATTATGAGCTGGCACTAACATCAAAAACTAAAACGCCCTGCATCTCCTACCAGGAGCGTAATAATTATGACACGGCAGTAGGAGACACGCTTGGATATAGCGTAATTACCTACACAGTTAAGGTGTGGGCGAATGAGATTGAAGTTATTCAGTCTTATGTAAAAGAAGTGGATAGGGCACTTAAGCCGCTTGGTTTCAAAAGAACATCAAGTAATGAGCTGCACGATCCACAATCTACAATGATACAAAAAATTATGACTTATGAAGCTCTTGCTTCAGAAGAATATTAATAATTTAGGAGGCTTATTATGGCAACTATTTCTAAAGGTATTAAATTATCTTACAAGGTTGGCGAAGCAGAATTTGTTAACCTTACTAACCTTCAAGAAATTCCTGAACTTGGCGGCGATGCAGAGGCAATTGAAATCACTACTCTTGCTGACGCAGCTCACATGTATACAGATGGAATTAAGAATTATGGCGACTCACTCGCATTCAAATTCCTTTACGAGAAGGCACAGTTTACAAGTCTTAACGGACTTGCTGGCGTAGCACAATGGAAGGTAGAACTTCCTGACGGTGCAACTTGCACATTCAGCGGCACAGGTTCCGTAAAACTTGACGGTGTTGGCGTTAACGCAGCACTCACTTACACTCTTGGAGTTAAGCCTACTTCTGAAATGGTTTGGGCTTAATCTTAACCCAATTGGGGGTGAAGGAGAGGTTTTCTCTCTCCTTCCTCTCCTTCACTAAATTTCTATATCAAAAGGAGAATTGATTATGATGTATTTTGAATTTGAGGCTGGTAATAGAGCCTATAAGCTTAGACTTAACACACGTAATATCGTGGCACTTGAAAAAAATCTTGGATGCAATCCTCTCTCTATCTTTGGAAAGGGCGATACTATCCCTACAATCTCGGCAATGGTAGCTATCCTTCACGCTTCTTTGCAGCAATACGAGCACGGCATCACTATGGACGATGCGTTTAACATTTTTGACGCCTATCTCGCAGATGGACATGCATCAACAGACTTCATTCCTGTTATTCTTGAGATTTACAAAGTCTCTGGAATTATCAAGGTTCCAAGCACAAGCACAGAGGACAACGAGGGAAAAAACTAACGAACGGGGATGAGCTATCGGCTCATTTCCTGTATTCAGACAATTTTCCCAAGTGGCTAGACACCGCTCTTGATTATGGGATAACAGAAGCTGAATTCTGGGATATGACAATAGGTGAGCTTGAGCGTGCAATAGCAAGCAAACAACGCATAGAACTGTTGCACGCAAAAGAGCGAGCTACTTACGACTATATCCTTGCGGACTTGTTCGGCAGGAGTATGGCACGCATATACAGCTCCAGTGCTAAGATGCCAGAAATCAGTGAAGCTTATCCTAATCTCTTTAGCACGAAAGAAGTTGAAGAGAAGAGACAAGAGCAGAGAGATGAATTATCAGCTTTAAGGTTCAAACTATTTGCAGAAGCCTATAACAAGAAATCTAAGGAGGCGGCAAAAGTTGAATGAAGAATTAAAAATTATAATTACAGCCGTCGTAAATGATGCAAAAAAGCAAATACAGGCGGCAACAAAAGAGCTTGAGTCATTCAAGGACACTACCGAAGAAGTAGCTCAGGCTCAAGGCGAGGCACAAAAAGAAGTTACAAAAACAGCAAAAGCATTCAGCGGAATGAAAACAGGAGTAGCGACAGCTGGTAAAGCTATCGGTACTTCTATGAAAACTATCGGTGTAGCGATAGCCGCGGCTGGTGCCTCAGTCATAGCTCTTGCGGAGTCAACGCGAGAGTATAGAACAGAACAAGCTAAGCTAGCTACTGCTTTTGAGGCGGCTGGCGGCTCAGCTGAACAAGCTACACAAACCTATAACGATTTATATAGAGTGCTAGGAGATAGCGGACAGGCAACAGAAGCAGCTAACCTTTTGGCACAAATGACAACAGATCAACAGGCTTTGAGCGAATGGACAACCATTTGTCAGGGGGCTTATGCCACTTTTGGCGAGTCATTGCCCGTGGAATCTTTGGCTGAGGCGGCTAATGAAACTGCCAAAACCGGCGAAATCACCGGGGCACTCGCAGACGCAATCAATTGGGCTGGCATGAGTGAGGATGAATTCGCAGACTCATTATTCCTTTGCAATACTGAAGCAGAGAGAGAAGAGCTTATACGCAGCACTCTCAATGATTTGTACGGTGAGGCGGCGGCAGGATACGAAGAGAACGCGGCTAGCATATTGGCAGCTAACGAGGCTCAAGCAGCTCTTACGGCTGGAATGGCGGCTCTTGGTGAAGCTGCTGAACCGATAGTTACCTTCTTTAAAGCAGAATTTGCAACAGTGCTCCAGGAGCTTGTTCCTCACTTCCAGACAGTCGCAGACGGCATAACCGATATGACGAATGGCGTTGAGGGCGGAGCGGACAAGATGAGCGAGGGCATCAAGGGATTGATAGACACTGTGTTGACTACAATCACGGACTTACTACCTGGCTTGCTCGAAGTAGGACTACAAATTGTAACGGCACTTATAAGTGGTATCGCTGCGGCTCTACCAGACGTTATAAACACATTAGCGGTGCTTATTCCTCAAATTATCACTTCTCTTGGTGAACTTCTCCCTCAAGTGACGGGTGCAATACTTGGTGCTCTTCCTTCAATAATTGAGGTTCTACTCCAGGCAGTAGCACAAATACTTGTGACTCTTGGCGAAGTACTTCCAGAGATATTAGAACAGATAGTCGCAATTCTTCCTCAGATTGTCCAGAGCTTGGCAGATAATACTCCTGTATTGCTTCAGGCGGCACTCACTTTCCTTCTGGCAATAGTAGAGGCTATTCCTGAGATAATTCCGCCTTTGGTTGCGGCACTTCCTCAGATTATTGACTCTGCATATACTTGTCTCTTAGAGAGTATACCGATAATTTTAGAGGCAGCAGTAGCATTGTTCCTAGCTATCGTAGACGCAATTCCAGAAATTGTTATCGCTCTTGCTGAGGCTTTGCCTCAAATCATGACACAAATGCAGACTTCTATTGTTGCATTTTATCCGACAATACTTAAAGCTGCTTTCAATATGTTCATGAGCCTCGTAAAAGCAATTCCGTCTGTTGTTGTTGAAATTGTAAAGGCATTGCCTCAAATCATTTCAGCTGTCGTGAACGGCTTGAAAAATGGCTTGTCTACTGGAGCAAAACAAGTGTGGGCTAGTATCACCAAAATTTTCTCTGGTGCGGCTTCTTGGTTCGGAAATATCTTCTCTCAAGCTGGAAATTCTGTTAAGAAAGCCTTT
>JAEIGA010004106.1_pt1 | contig 22522 bp, 27 predicted proteins | sample 9270691 | NCBI WGS metagenome assembly JAEIGA01 (sample SAMN17057246, study PRJNA624740) | gut metagenome | biome: biome; isolation source: fecal sample | host: Bos grunniens | place: China: Xizang | collected 2019 | reverse complement strand
TTGTGTGATGAGTTTGCAAGACTCTGTGAACGAGCTTTTAAGTGCAGAAATTGATGACTACTCAGCATTTTGTGATGCTTATTTGGTACTCCTAGGGGTAGATGCCGAGAGTGAAGATATAGCAGAAATGAAGAAGAACAGAGTACTTATTTTGCCTGAGGGTGCTACTGCTAATTGGCTTACCAAGAATGCAAATGATACCCAAGTAGAAAATATATTAAAGAGAATCCACGACAGTATTTATAGGATTGCTCAATGCCCAGATTTCAGTAGTGAAACCTTTGTAGGTGGTGTGTCTAGTGGTATTGCTATTAGATACCGTCTAACTGGAATGGAAACGAGAGCGGCAAAGATTTGCGCCGAAATGAAGAAAGCACTACAGAGAAGAGTTGAGATTATTTGTGGTATTGCTTCACTTAAACTTGGTGAGGAAATCTTTAGAGATATTAATATTGAGTTTAAGAGAAATATTCCCGAGGATATTACCTCTACTATCAATATGATTAATGCTCTAAAAGGCTCTGTGAGTGATGCAACGTTGATTGGGCAGTTACCCTTTGTTAGCGATGTAAATGCTGAACTTGAGGCAGTACAAGAGCAGAAAAAGGCTAATATGGAACTGTACTCTTTCGGTGGTTCTTATGAGGAAGAGGATGAGGATGTATGAGTTATTGGCAAGATAGAATGGTAAGGACTCAAACTGCCATTGCTGATAAAACCATAGATGATATAGAATTAAGATTGAAAAAATATTATACATCGGCTATGACGAACATTATCTCAGAATTTGAGAGTACTTACGAAAAATTGATGAATACTGTAGAAGATGGCAAACAACCAACACCTGCTGACTTATACAAGTTGGAGAAATATTGGAAGATGCAAGGACATCTAAAGGATGAGGCACAAAAACTAGGAGATAAGATTATTGCTTTACTTTCTAAAAATTTCGAGAAGGAATGGAAGGAAGTATATGAGTCTATTAAAATCCCAAGTGTAGAAAGTGAAGCATTCAATACGATGTCTATAAAAAATGCTAATGCAATGATTAATACATCTTGGTTGGCAGACGGAAAAACATTTTCCCAAAGAGTATGGGGTAACACAGAGAAATTAGTAGAGACATTGAATAGTAATCTGATACATTGTGTGATTACGGGACAGAAAACCACAAAACTAAAACAACTATTACAAGAGCGGTTTAATGTGTCTTATAACAGAGCAGATACTTTAGTAAGGACAGAAGTTGCACACATCCAAACTAAAGCCGCCGCCGAACGGTACCAAGATTATGGCTTGACAAAATACAAATTTCTTGGTAGGGAGGAACACGATATAGGATGTGATTGCAAAAAACTTGACGGCAAAATATTCTTGTATTCCGAAATGGTGACGGGGAAGAATGCACCACCATTACATCCCAATTGTAGATGCACCATAGTACCTGTGATTGATAAAAAAAGAGAGAAAATAAGGAAAGAGAACGTAGGGCCGAAAAAAGAAAACTAAATAACTAACGGATAAATAAAGGATTGATAAGGAAACTTATCGATCCTTTTTTATATTCAACAGAACCAACCAAGCCTCTTAACAATGCTGACTATGGTTGGACTTTTTTATTTGGACTTTTTACAGGAGCCGTCCTTAAAGAACAACTGAATAAATGATAACGAGGGTTAGTCAAGGACTAAAACTCACGGAGGTAATTATGGAAGAAATGAATAACAACACTAGTGTAAACGAGCAGAACGAACAGAACGAGCAAAACAACGAAGGTGCAAAAACCTTTACTCAAGAGGAAGTACTTAAACTCATCCAATCCGAATCGGATAAGAGGGTAAGTCAGGCTCTTGCAACTCAGCAGAAGAAATATGAAAAGCAATTATCTCTATCCAAACTAGATGGGGATGAAAGAGCAAAGGCAGAGAAGGATAACCGAATTGCAGAACTAGAGGAACAGTTAGCACAGTTTCAGATAGAGAGAAATAGAAGTGAACTGAAATCTGTTCTTTCTTCTAGAGGCTTATCCGCAGAATTTGCCGACATCATTCTAATTAGTGATGACATTGAAACATCACAAGCAAACATTGATAAGTTAGACAAACTCTTTAAGGCATCTGTTAAGGCAGAAGTAGAAAAGAGATTGGCCGGTAATGCACCAAAAGGAAATGGTGGCACTACGGCAGAAATTACAAAAGAATCTGCTATGAAAATGAGCATGGCAGAATTACAAGCTCTGGAGAGAACTAATCCAGAATTATTTAACAAACTATTTAATTGATTTTTAGGAGGAAACAACTATGGCTAATACAGTTTATGCAAACAAAATTATTGAAGCAAAGGCAAAGGATTTACTAACCACTTCCATTAACACTCGTTCTCTTATGACAGTTGACAACTCTCTGTCTCAAGAGGCTGGTATGACTAAGACTATTAATACCTATGTTTACTCTGGTACTGCAGAAGAAGTTGCCGCTGGTGAGGGTAATACTAACCGTGGTTCTATCACTTACACTCCTGCCGATTACATCGTGAAAATGGTTCAACAGGCTTTTGATTATCAGGATGAAGATTTCCTAAAGGATGACACTATTGTTGACAATATGCTTAAGGGTGCTAATCAGGTAATGGTAAACAAGATGACTGCTGATTTCATCGGTGAGTGTGATAAGGCGACTCTTTCTAGCACCTTTACCAACTTTGGCTATGATGCAATTGTTGATGGTATCTCTGCTCTTAATGTAGAGGATGAAGGAAAACTCTTTGTGGTTATTCCTAACGCTTGGAAGGCTCAACTCCGTAAGGATGCAGATTATAAAGCCGCTAGAATGGGTGAAGTAGTTTATAACGGACAGGTTGGTACTATCTGTGGTATCCCCGTTATTGCAACCAAAGCTCTTACTGATGCCGCTTATATTATGAGTGCCGAGGCAATTAAACTCTTCATTAAGAGAGATGTTGAAGTTGAGCAAGACAGAGATGCTGATACTCGTACCAACTCTGTATATCTCCGTACTGCTTATGTGGTTGCTCTTGTTGATGCTACTAAGATTTGTAAGTTAAGCAAGTAATTAAATATCTTCCAATGTGGGGTAGGAAGGTAATTCTTCTGATCCCCACACTACTTTTAAAAGGAGGATAAAACAATGATTGAAGAAATTAAAACATTACTAGGAGATGCCGCTAGTAATTATACAGATGCACAGATTAGTCTGTGTTACAAAATGGCACTTGCAGAGGTTGAGGATTACTGCAATAGGGAGGCAGATGCTTCTCTAGAACTCATTGCAGAGAAGATAGCAATTATTAAGTTAAATCGCCTAAATACTGAGGGATTAACGAGCCAATCTTTCTCAGGTGTATCTGAGTCTTACCTAGATGGATACCCTGCCGAAATTATGGCAGTACTTAAGAGAAAACGGAGGGTGAAAGTCATATGATTAACGCGAATATGAGAACTTATGACTATTACACCTATAGCGATCCTAATGGGTACGGACAACCAACACTCTCAACCGAGGTACAAGGTTCTGTAAAGATGTCTATTACCGTATCCTCACAAAGGGTACAAGACAACATCCGATACAAGGGAGCAGAGTATATAGGACTTACACACGATGCAGAGATTAATGATAACTATGTGATTGCATATGGTGGTGAGAGGTTAAAGGTACTCTACGTGACTCCAACACGGATAAAGCAAGTCTTTATGACAAGGGTGTGATTGTATGGATATACAAATACAAGGCATTGAGAAAGTAATTGAGAGATTTGACAAGATAACCGATATTAATCGGATGAGACGGGCAGTTGGAGAGGCTTGTGCCTTGGTAGAGGGAGTGGCAAGAGAGAAAGCACCCAAGGGAGTTACTGGTGACTTGAGAAAGTTTATGGATAGTAAGGTAGATGTAATTGGTAATGAGGTTATTGGTACCGTGTTTAATCCCTTGGAGTACGCTCCTTATGTCGAATTTGGTACTGGTTTATTTGCCGAAAATGGCAATGGTAGAAAAGATGTACCTTGGGCATATGAGGATGAAAAAACAGGAGAACTCATCTGGACTAAAGGTAATCACCCTCAGCCTTTTCTCCGTCCGGCATTAAACGAAAATAGAGAAGAAGTAAAACGAATTTTAAAGGAGGGACTATTGAATGATTGACTACCATTCAGATCTCGTTAGTGCCTTAAATAGTGTCCTTCCTACACATTATGAGATGGCACTAACAAGCAAAATACAAACTCCCTGCTCTAGTTATATGGAGATGAATAACTATGTTGATAGCAACGGAGATACCCTAGGCTATAGCAGAGTTACATACCAGATAAAGGTGTGGGGAAACGATATAGGCATTATCCAAAGATATGCCTTAGAGATTGATGATGTACTCCGTCCACTCGGATGGAAGAGGATAAGTAGTGGCGAGATGCACGACAATCAATCAACGATGATACAGAAGATAATGACTTATGAGGCATTATTCTGTGAGAATTTTAATTAACTAGGAGGAAATTATTATGGCAACTATTTCTAAAGGTATTACCCTTTCTTATAAGAAAGATGCAGATTTTATTGAATTAACCAACCTTCAGGAAATCCCTGAACTTGGTGGAGACACAGAGGCTATTGAGATTACCACTCTTGCCGATTCCGCTCATATGTATACTGACGGCATTAAGAACTATGGTGATTCTCTTGCATTCAAGTTTCTTTATGAGAAAGAGCAGTTTGCCACTCTTAACGAGCTTGGTGAAGCAGATTGGAAGGTTACCCTTCCCGATGGAGCATCTTGCACCTTTGGTGGCTCTTGTTCCGTTAAGTTGGATGGTGTTGGTGTAAATGCCGCTCTTACTTACTCTCTAGCAGTTAAGCCTAATTCCGAAATGGTTTGGGCTTAATCCCATTAATGGGGGTAGAGGAGAAGTTGTTTCTCCTCTTCTCCTCTACTATTTAAAAACAAAGGAGAAATGATTATGAATTTTATTAATTTTGAAGTTGGGAACAACACTTACAGACTAAGACTAAATACAAGAAATATCGTGCTTCTTGAAAAGCAGTTGGGATGTAACCCACTTAGCATCTTTGGAAACGGTGATGAAATTCCCACTATTACGGCAATGGTAACTATCTTGCATACCTCAATGCAACAGTACAACCATGGTATTAGCCTAAATGATGCTTATGATATCTTTGATAAGTACCTAGAGGAAGGGCATTCTTCTACTGACTTTATCCCTGTAATTATGGAGATTTATAAGGTATCTGGCATTATTCCAAAGGATAACAAGGGTGAAGAAGGAAAAAACATCTAATCGGAGAGAGTGAAGAACCCTCTCCGAAAACTTTTACTGAGTACGTGGATAGGCTTTTAGAACCCTCCTTGGATAGTGGAATAAAAGAGGTTGATTTTTGGGAGATGACTATAGCCGAGGTATTAAGAGCGATCGCTAGTAATAACCGTGTAAAGAAAGCAGAGGCACAGCAGAGAGCCACATTTGATTATATACTAGCCAATCTGATTACTAGAGGGGTAGGCATTACTCTTGGTTCAAAGCAATCATTTCCACAAATTGAGGAAGTATATCCTAGTCTATTTGCCGATGTTCAAGAGGCAGAAAAGAAGAAGATACAAGAACAGAAAGACAATTTATCAACATTAAGATTTTTACAATTTGCACAATCTTATAATAAAAAATTTAAAAGTAAGGAGGTGCCAAAAAATCAATGAATGAAGAATTAAAAATATTAATAAAAGCAATTACTGATGATGCAAAAAAGAAACTGAGTGGAATAAGAAAAGAAATCCAAGAGATAGATAAAAAGAGTAAAGATGCAAAGAAGAGTATTAGTGAGGCTCTTGGTGGAATTACCAAAGGAGCGGGTATTGCTATAGGTTCTATTGTTGCCTTAACAACTGCCATTGTAACTCTTGGTAAAAGTTCCGAAGAGTTCAGAAAAGCACAAGCAAAAGTGAATACTGCTTTTCAAACAATGGGTTCTAACTCTGCCCAAGCCACAGATACTTTTGGTAAGTTGTTTAGGTTTATGGGTGATACTGCATCTGCCGCCGAGACGGCACAGAGTCTTGCACTTATTACCACCAATGAAAAAGAGTTGGCAGAGTGGACTACCATTCTACAGGGTGTGTATTCGGCTATGGGAGACAAACTCCCCGTTAACACCTTAGCGGAGGCGGCTAATGAGACAATTAGAGTCTCCAAGGTAACTGGGACTATGGCAGATGCGCTCAATTGGTTGGGTGTTAGTGAAGATGCATTCAATGAGCAATTAGAGGCAACTGTATCTCTTGAAGAGCGAGAGGCATTGGTGAGAAATACCTTAAACGGCTTATATAGTCAATCTGCATCTCTCTACGAGCAAAACAACGCTTATACCCTCAAATACAATGAGTCACAGTATAAGATGAATGTTGCTCTAGCAGAGGCATCAAAATACACGGTACCACTTATGACGGCACTTAATAACCTTGGTATAACATTGTTTAATGTATTCGGCTCTGCTTTAAGAGAAATCTGTGCCTATTTGGTTGTTTTTGTTGAATGGATAGCAAAAGCCACTTTGTGGGTGGGTTCATTCTTTGGATTATTTGACTCTGTAGGGGATTCTATTTCCTCTGTGAAAACAACTACATCAGGAGTAGTAGGTGGAGTATCTGGACTTGGTACTGCATTGGGTGATGCTACGGCAAAGGCAAAGGAACTGAAAAAGCAAACAATGGGATTTGATGAACTCAACGTAGTTTCCTCTCAATCCTCTAGTGGTGCATCTTCTGGTGGAGGTGCTAGTGGAGGTGCTTCTGTTCCTAGTCTGGGTGAATTAGGTATAGAAGGTATTGCCGATGGTATGCAAGGTTTTAAAGATCAATTGGAAGAGGCAAGACAAAAGACGGAGGCAATTCTAGTATTAGTTGGACTTGTGGCAATTGGTTTATTAGGTTGGAAAATATTAAGCATTAGTGATTGGGCAAAAGTGTTAGGAATATTGCAGACAATTGGTGGAGTCTTACTGATTGTAGCAGGTGCATTTTTACTCATAGAAGGATACACAGATGCATGGGTAAATGGTATTGATTGGGTGAACTTTGGAGAGATGCTTGGTGGTATTGCTCTTATAGTAGGAGGATTGTATTTGGCATTTGGTTCTCTTGCCGCCGCTTTGGGTATGGTACTTGGAGGAGTGGCACTTATTATCGTAAGCATCAAGGATCTGATAGAAAATGGATACTCAATGGAGGCAGTTATTACTCTTGCAATTGGTGTGATTTTAGTACTTGTTGGTGCTATTTGGGCGATGAATGCCGCTCTACTCGCTAACCCAATTACTTGGATTATTGTTGGTATTGTAGCGTTAGTTGCTGCCATCGTCATACTCTGGAATGAGTGTGATTGGTTTAAAAATGCAATTGTTACTGCTTGGAATTGGATTATAGATGCATTTAAGGCGGTTGGTGCTTGGCTTAAAACTTTCTTTACTGAGACAATTCCAAACTTCTTTAAAACGGTGATTAATTTCGTCAAAGAGAATTGGTTGGCTCTGTTATTATTACTTGTCAATCCATTTGCTGGAGCATTCAAGTTACTCTACGATAATTGCGATGGATTCAGAGAGTTTATAGATAAGTGGGTTGCTAAAATCGGACAGTTTTTCAAAGACTTGTGGAGCGGCATAAAATCCACTTTTTCAAGTGTTGGGAAGTGGTTTAGTGATACTTTCTCCGATGCTTGGAAAGGCATTAAAAATGCATTCTCTTCTGTTAAATCATTCTTTAGTAATATTTGGACTAGTATTAAAAATACCTTTTCCAACGTCGGCTCTACAATAGGAAATGCCATCTCTAGTACTGTTAAAACTGCTATTAATGGGGTATTGAGTACGGCGGTAAAAATCATTAATGGTTTTATTAGTGCTATCAATACTGCTATTAGTGTAATTAATGCAATCCCCGGAGTAGAAATTAAGAAACTAACAAAACTAGAAGTACCCAAACTTGCTACTGGTGGCATCCTCACCAAAGAGTCTCTTTTTGTTGGTGGTGAAGGTGGCAAGAAAGAGGCAGTATTACCTCTTGAACAGAACACAGAGTGGATGGATATTCTAGCAGATCGGATAGCAAACAGAAATGGTACTCCATCTAAAATTGTATTAACACTAGACGGCAAAGAACTTGGATGGGCAAATATAAACTCAATTAATGATATTACAAGGCAAACTGGAACATTGCCTTTAGTTCTAGCGTAAAGGAGGGGAGAGATAGATGAATTATTTTAAAATTGGTGAAGAAGATTTTTCTTCTCTAGTGTCAAGTATGAAGGTTGGTTATGAAACCTTAGTTAGCGAAGATAGTGGAAGAAATGCCAACGGAGATACCGTAATAGATGTGATTAATAAAAAACAAAAAGTCTATATAGGGTTGAGACATACAACAGAAACTGAGATGGAGAATTTTTTAAATGCCATAGAAGATTATGTAATTAATATTTCTTTTCTCGATCCTAAAACAAAGGCATTAACCACAATTACTGCCTATACTGGAACTCCAGAGCCAGAGTATTACACAATCCAAGATGGTGGCATTTTATATAAGCCATTATCAATTAATTTTATTGAACTATAAGGAGATGAGAAAATGATTAACACAGATTATTTAAATGAATTCAACTCTCCTATAAGAAAAACAACTGGTAAGGCGGAGCTTTATACGAGCTCCGTCACTACCAAGAGTGGTGTAAATATTACTCTTGATAATGTTTCACCACAACCGCACACAATAAGCGGAAAAATAACTGGTAAAGAAACTAAAACCTTGTGGAATGATGGGTGGGAGGATATTGCTTGGAGTGATGCTCCTACCGATAGTTATCAAGTAGTAGCCTCTTATTCTCCATCCTATTGGACTGATGAAGATGGGCCAGTATCGGCAGAAATTACTTTTAAAAGCGGCTATCGTGCTTCTTTTAATGAAGCAATTACAGATGATACTGGTAACTTTACCGCTACTGATATTCCTATTGGCTCTACTATGTATATTGAAAAAGTAGAAGATGAAATAGTAGGGGAATTAGTTTATTTATATTTTGTAGAGAAACCAAAAGGCAAAAACCTATTTAATGTTGGTAGTAAAGAAGATTATTCTTTAGAAATTTATGTAGATAAAATTGAAAATAATAGTATTTATGCTTTAATTCGTGCTTCTAATGAAACTTGTTTTATAAATACTGCTTGTAAATTTGAGGGTGGTACATATAGCATTAGTAGTGTTATTGAGAATGGTACAGAAAGCCGCCCAGTTATTAGATTATATAATGCAGAAGGTACTATATTAACAAGTGCTAATATTACTTTAAGTGGTTGGAGTTATAACACTTATTATAAAGGGTGGTTTAAAAGTGGGTGCGGTTGTGCCTTGACTATTCCCTCTAGTGCTGCCTATTGGTACTTGGGTTTTGCCCCAGTAGGTAAAGTAGGGGAAACAGTAATTATAAAGGATATACAAGTAGAAAAAAATGCTATTACTACTCCTTATGTGCCATATAATGTGCCGTCTGTAGATGTATATGGCAAAAACCTATTTAAACCGCAACAGATCTACAGTAAATGTTATTTATATAGTGAAACTGTAGAAGATGGCAGAAATGTTATACAAATGACTAGTGGCAATGATGTTAAACTATTTACTAATAACCTAAAAGAAAATACCCAATATACAGTATCATTCTACACAAAAAGTGTTAATCAAGGTGCAATTTACGGAAATATGCTTTTTCAGTTTTGGTATAGTGATGGTACTACCTCTAAATTATATGGTGCTATCAATGAAACTGATTGGACTTATAAAAAATTAACCTCTACCGCAAATAAAACCATTGTGGCTATTGGTGTAGGTGCTTACCAATATCAAATAAAGAGTTTTATTGATGTAGATACTTTTCAATTTGAAGAGGGAAATACCGCTACAGAGTATGAGGCATATAAGATTAACTCATATTATGGAGATACAGTAGAAATTCCATCTCATTCTCCTACTATGAATATTATTGCGGTAGATGGTTATAGTATTACCGCAACTTATACCAAAGAAGAATTACTAAATACCTTTGCTTATAATGATGCTTTAAAAGAAATCACTATTGATAGAGCAGGAGAAGAGGGCAAATTCTTTGGATTTGATATACCACAAAAAGCAACTATCAACTTATTAGATAAACAAAGAGAAATAAACATTACCGATAATGATTATTTCAAAATTTACTTTAATATTAACGAGAATGAATTTGTTAATAATACTCCTATATTTTTTGTTAGTGATGTTAAAAGAGATGAAACCACTAATGTTTTAACAATTGTGGCTAAGGATAATCTTCTTATAAATGGTGATAAAACTGTTTCTGAACTTGGATTGAACAGTTACACAATCCGAGAGTTTGCCAATGCTTGTGCCAAATTGTTTGGATTGGCACTTGAAATAAGAGGCATAGAAAATCAATCTTGTTTTGATACTGAGTATATTGAAGGTGCAAATTTTGAAGGTACGGAAACAATTAGAGATGCTTTGAAATACATTGCAGAAGTTACCCAGACGATTTGTTATGTGTCTGCCGATAAATTGATTTTTAGAAGATTAGACAAAGAGGGAACTTCTGATTTAACCATTGAGAAAAAGCATTATTTTTCACTAGAAAACCATGGCTCACAAACTCTAGGAAGTATATGCCACACAACGGCACTAGGAGATAATGTTTCTTCTGGTTCTGATGGTATTACTCAATATGTGAGAGACAATCCTTTTTGGGAATTAAGAGAAGATATTGCCTCTTTGGTGGATAATGCGGTTATAGCGATCTCTGGAATATCTATTAATCAATTTGATTGCAAATGGAGAGGAAACTTTCTAACGGAGATAGGAGATAAAATTGATATTGTTACTAAGGATGATAATGTTATTACAACTTATCTGCTAAACGATTCTATTTCCTATAAAGGTGGATATAGTCAAAAGACTAAATGGACTTACGAAAAGAAAGAGGAAACTCCTTCTAATCCAACCTCTCTTGGTGAGGTTATTAAACAAACTTATGCCAAAGTAGATAAGGCAAATAAACAAATTGACATAGTGGCAAGTGAAACAGAGGCAAATAAAAATGCTATTACATCTCTACAAATTAACACAAGTAGCATCAATGCCTCCGTAACTAAAATAGAAAATGATTTAAGTGATAATAAAACTGCTACTGATGAAGAAATTGCTTCTTTAAAAAGTAAAGTGGATGCACAAATAACATCTGAGGATGTTACCATAGCAATCCAACAAGAAATGTCTAAAGGCACTAGCAAAGTAGAAACTTCTACTGGTTTTACTTTTAATGATGAAGGACTAACAGTTTCTAAGAGTAATAGTGAAATAACAACACAGATTACCGAAGATGGTATGAATGTCAAGAGAAATAATACTGAGGTATTAACTGCAAATAGTGACGGTGTAAAGGCAGTAGATTTACATGCAGAAACTTATTTGATTATCGGTAAAAATAGCCGTTTTGAAGATTATGGGAGCCGTACTGGATGCTTCTGGATTGGGGGGTGATTAGATGGCTAGTACTTTTACTTTAAAATTTACAAGTGATAAAGGAAGATATTTAGAGTTAACTTGTACCCAAACAAAAGATATAGAAAATAACCGCTCTAAAATTGATTGGACTTTATCCTCTATTGGTGGCTCTAGTAACTATTATTCTACTGGCCCTACTACTGTTAAAATCAACGGTAGTCAAGTTTATTACAAGGATAGAGTTAGCCAATCATTTCCGGCGGCTAAAGGCTCTACTAGTGGCACTACTTATGTTAACCACAGCTCAATAGGAGAAGCAATAATTACTTGTAGTATATCCTCTGCTATTTATACAAAATCCATTACTACAGAAAGTGATAATTGGACTTTAGATAATATTCCAAGAGCGGCAACAATTACGAATGCTCCTAATTTTGATGATGAGAATAGTTTTACTGTTAATTATTCTAACCCTGCCGGAAGTGCCGTTGATTCCTTGGCAGTAGGCATCTCCTTAACTGGTAGCATAGATGATGTACCTTATAGAAGTGTTGAAAAAACTGGTACATCATATACATTTAACTTAACAGAAGCAGAAAAGAATACTCTGAGAAATGCTACTCTAAGTGGCACCAATAGCCGTACAGTTCATATATTCCTCAGAACTATTATAGGTGGAGTATCTTATTATGATAGTGAGAGTAAAACCTTTACTGTAATTAATGCCGCTCCTACTCTTGATCCTACGGCAATAGATACGGCAGATTTAACTGTATCATTAACTGGAGATGGCAACAAAATTATAAAGGGTTATAACTCAGTAAAAGTAAGTTCTGGAGCAAAGGCATTAAAGGGTGCTTCTATAGTTAGCCAATCTGTCAAGTGTGAAAATAAATCTATAGCAAGTGGAGATGGTTCTCTAGATTATGTGGAGAGCGGAAATTTTGTTTTTACTGTGACGGATAATAGAGGTTTAACAACTTCTAAGACGATTAGTAAAACACTCATTGAGTACTTTTCACCATCTTGTGTTATGAGTACTAAAGTAACACTTGATACATCGGATGAAGAGACTACCACGGCAATCGCCACAATTACTTTTGAAGGTTCGTTTTATAATGCTTCTTTTGGAGCAGTAAATAATGAATTTATATTAGAGTATCAGATCCGTAACATTAATGATGATTATACTGATACTTGGAAATCTGTTGCAATCACTCCAAACGGAAATGATTACACAGTTTCCATTGAGGAAAAGGATTTACCATATAGAGAAACTTATTCTGTAAGAGCAAGATATAGAGATAAGATTAGATATGGAAACTTATATATTACAGAGCAAATTGTTAAAGCCGTGCCTGTATTTGATTGGAGTGGTGAGGATTTTAATTTTAATGTTCCAATTACTGTAGAAGGTATGACTTTCGGCAAAAACAATATCCTTTGGGAAGGAGCCGCTTTGATGGGTGGTGGAAATGTGGCAACACTATCTGCACCAATCAGCACTCAACCACACGGCATTATATTGGTGTTTAGTGGATTTATTAATAATGCTCCCGTGAATTATTATATTAGTTCTCACGTCGTACCAAAGGCATTAGTTACTGCATTGCCAGGTGCACCTCATACCTTTATGTTTAGCGGCGATGCGACAATGGCATATGTTGGTGCTAAGTATTTGTATATAAACGATACCTCTATTGGTGGGCATACCAATAATGAGGCAGTTGGTACAGGTGTAGTATCCGGCATTGCTTATAACAATAACAGATGGGTTTTAAGATATGTAATAGGATTTTAGAGAGGATGGATAAAAATGAATATTGCAACGATTACTGAGGTTATTACTACTCTTGGTTTTCCTATTGCTTGTGTTATTGCTCTCGGCATCTTTGTATGGAAGATTTACAAAAGAAGTGAAGAGAGAGAAGATAAACTAATTGAGGGCAATAGAGAAAGAGAAGATAAATTAATGGTTGAGATTGGAGAAACTAGAGCGATTAATGCAAAGGCAATAGAAACCATTGCACATTATTCCGAGAAACTAGAAATCATCCAAGAGGATGTAAAGGAAATTAAAACTGCAATCTTAATTCACAAAGAATAAAATTAGGGGGTTCTGAAAAGAACCTCCTTCTTTTTGCTGGACGCATAGTATTATTAGCGATATATTTGACTCATCAATGATAAACTACATTGATAAAAACAAGCAATAACTGAAAAGCGTAAAACCAATGTTTTCAAGGGTTTGTGTTGCCAAGTCTTACCTGTCAGCGATATTCTCCATATAGTAAGTGAATGTTGGCAAGTTTCTGAAAAGCCTGATATATCAACGTTTTGTGACGGTTTTTAAAAATCAGAGACTATCTACATTGGTTTATGATAAACTACAAGAGCTTTTTAGTTGTATGCATCAGGAGGGAAAATAATGAAGATTAAAGAAGCAATAAAGGACTTTTTAGTAGAGGCTGAAATTAAAAGATTTTCAAAAACTACACAAGATAATTACAGAAATGGAGTAAATAAGTTTGCTTTGTTCCTCAAGGAAGAATTGGATATAACTATGATTGAAGATGTCAATGCATCTACAGTAAAACAATACACCTCATATCTAACCAAAAAAGGACTTAAAGGTACAACAATCAACTCTTACTTAAAAATAATAAAAGTATTTTTACAACATTGCTATAACGAGGAATTTAGCAGTTTTAATCCAAAGAGAAACGGTTTTAAATGGGTGAAAGAAGAAAAGCCTTTGATTAGGGCGTTTACCGTGCAAGATGTACGCTCTATGTTAGCCAATTGCAACGGCACAAAATTTTTAGATGTTAGAGACAAGGCGATAATTACTGTAATGGTTGAGACGGGTATTAGGGCATTTGAGGTATGTGGAATAACCAAAGAGGATATACACGAGGATTATATAGTTATCAAGGGCAAGGGGCAAAAGATAAGAAGTGTGCCAATTACACCGATGATGAAAAAAGAGATGATGAGATATGAGCGTATTAGAAATGATTACTTTGTGGACAGGCCACACGAGAGATATTATTTCCTATCTCACAGAGGGAGACAACTTAGTAATGTTGCTCTTACAAGGAATGTTAAAAAGAGAGGTTCTCACATTACAGGTGTTCGTGTAAGTTGCCATACTTTAAGACATTTCTTTGCCCAACAGAGTTTAAAAAATGGAATGTCTCTCTACAGTTTATCTAGGTTACTTGGGCATGAGAATGTCGGTATTACACAAATATATCTTGATAGTTTACAAGATGCCGACATTGTAAAAATTAATAAAAATAATTCGGTATTGATGAATATGGAATTTTAATGAGTATATAAAAAAGGGGAGGCATTGTGCCTCTCCTTTTCTATGCATTCATTTAATTTTAGTAAATCTAGGCTTACCGCTCAGAGCATTAATAGGAGAGTATTGTTCGTGTTGCCGTTTCTTTGTCTCTCCATCAATCTCCGTATATCTACGAGTCATTCTAATATCAGAATGTCCCATCAGATCCTGCAGAGTAAATAAGTTGCCACCATTGGCAACAAAGTATGAGGCAAAGGTGTGTCTCAACTGATAGGGTGTTACTTTAATGCCAATCTTCTTACATTGCTTATCAAATTCACGGCAGAGGCAATGACTAGTCATCTCATTACCTTCATTGGTGGGAAACATTAATTCACTCCACTCTGTAGGCTTAACCCTTATAAACTTATTCAACTGCCTAGCGGTGCTATCACTCAAATAAGCCACTCTGTTTTTTCTAGTCTTACTGATGTATTTGCTAATGGTTATCTGTTTAGCAATAGTATCAAAGTCACTATCTTTAAGCCGCCTCAGTTCACTTGTCCTTATTCCCGTATCAAGCATAACCAAAACCATTGTATAATTTCGTAAGCCTGTATAGGTGGATTTATCCCAACTACTTAGCAAAAGTTTAATATTTTCTATCTCAATAGGCTTAATATTGCCATCATCCCTCTTCTTACTAATACCTTGCATTACTAAGGGATTTTTAGGCAAAATATCTTGTTTAATTGCCCAATTAAAAAAGGCAGATAGATTTTGGTATGGATGATTGAAACGAGCAGGGGAAGTGGATGGAATATTGGAGAAGTAGGAAAGTACATCTTCTGTAAGAGTGTCATAGTCTAGTGAGTTATTACTATGCACAAGAAAATTAGTTAGGTAATAGTTATAATCGTTTAGGGTTCTCTCGGAGATTTGTTGTGCTTCTTTGTAACGGAGGAAGGAATCAATTGCTTCTTGTAGTGTGGTTTGGTGTTCTTGGATTTTGCAAATTCTCATAGGGTACTCCTTAAAAAATGTATTTTTGTAAACCGTTAACCCTATTGCCCAAAAACACACAAAAAAAAGATGTTCCAAAGGCGAAAAACCCTTGAAACATCTACATTTGGAGGTGCCACCCAGATTTGAACTGGGGAATAACGGTTTTGCAGACAAAAGGGTTAATTTCGGCTTACGCCAACGATTTTAACGCTTTTCCCATTATTTGTCAAGTGTAAACCGTTGCACCTATTTTGTAACTGCCGCCTCTAAAAACGACAAACGATAAACACCGAACAAAGGCGCTTTAGAGAAAAATTAAGACGGTTTGTTTTATGTGTTTTAACACGACAAAATGATTAGGAAAAACCTTGGTGAATATAAGACACTAAAAAAAAGTTGTCGAGATTTTCTTAACTGATATAATAAGCCAACACCTCTATTACTTTATCTGCATCCACTCCATTAGGACAAACAGACTCCCAAAACTTTCTGCTCTCAGGATCTTGCATAGCAATTGCAACCGCCTCCTCAATTTCCTCTTTTACCTCCTTTGGACTAACTCCATAAACTTGTGCGACTTTTTTAATAATTTTGCTCATAACTACCTCCAATATTATTGTAAGATAGTTATAGCACAGGTGTTATGTCGAAAATTGTAAAAATAATGGTGTTACTAAAACTTTTTTAAATTTCGTGGAATAAATCTCCGTAGATATTCCATTAGTAAAAATCTGGGCGAATATAAAAGGGGTTCGGAAAAGTTATAATGATATAGAAAGAGAAATCAAGATGTGTGAAGTTTTATATTTAAAAATCCCACAAGACAAAATGATTGATAAATACATAGTGGAATATGAAAGGGGTTTGAAAAGCCTATAATGGGAAGATAAAAAATCGTCATAATTATCTTTTTAAAAATGTAACGAATATCTCGGTAGGTTTTTGCTTGGATTTTTACTAGGCAAATATAATAGGGGTATCAAAAAACCTATAATGAGAAGAGAACTTAAATATATGGTGATGTGAGTATAGACGGTGCAACTCCGTCAATCACCTTACAATAACAAAATAATAAATTTAAGGAGGAACGAATTATGAAACACGGAGAGTACTACACTTGCCAACGACTAAGATTATTGGAGTATCTAATCAAGAGAGGCTTTGAACCAATCAAAGATATTCCTGATCCTATGAATTGGAGATATCGTCATTGGATATTCAAGAACGATGAAAAATTAGAAGATGCATTAACCGAATATTTTAGCCAATACAAGAAGGATGCCTAAGAGGGTGTCTTTTTTTTTATTGCACAAAAACTAATAATGGATTTATGAATTAATGGAGGAAACAAAAATGGAAAACAACTTTTTGGTAATCAACAAGGAATATTTTAAGAGCGGTTTGAAGAGTATTGATTTACTCATCATTGCCCAAGTAGAAGAATTTCAACGGAATAAATGTGAGTGCTTTATTACAAACAAGCAATTCTCAGAAATGTTTGGAGAGTCGGAAAGCACAATTAAGAGATCCCTAGACAAATTAGAAGAAATGGGAATTATTAAAAGAAAGACAATTACTAACGGCAACGGCAGTAATAAGTCAAGAGTTAGAACTTTATCTATTTGTAAAGCAAGGTTCAAAATGAACCTAGGTTCAAAAGAGCAAGGTTCAAATATTGAAGAAGCAAGGTTCAAAAACGAGATAAGCAAGGTTCATAATGAACCAATAAAAGAAAAAGAAAAAGATAATATAAAAGATAATATTATAAGCAAAGAAACCTCTAACGAGGAAGAAGGGAAAACACTCCTTACGGAGGAAGAACAAGAACTCTTAGATATGAATATGACTACTCTAGAAGAGATACTAGAAGAGCGTAAGCAAAGAGAAGAGACACGGAAGCGTGAGCAAGAGGATAATTCTTCTTTGATTAATACTTTCTATGAAGAGGAAAAAGAAAGACTTGGAGAAGAGGTTACATTTATTGAAACCGAGGACGGAATTAAATCCTACTTGGGAGAAAGATGTATGGGACACTTTGTTATTGATGAAATTTAAGGAGGAATAAAAAAATGGTAAAGGTATTTAATGAAAACATAAAGTATAACGCTCTGGGTAAGGAGTACTCTGGGCAAGATTTAAATGAATTTATGACAAGAATACAGAACACTGATTATAAGTATAACTCAGAAGAGGAAAGAGATTTGTATGATTGGTGCTGGAGGTGTCTAAATGGAAGATATTAAGGATTACTTAGATAAACTACACAAGGAAAATTGGGAGCGGTTGATGAAGAATCCTCCCTCTTTTCTTGATGATATTGGAGAAGAAATTACAACAGAAAAAATGGAGAGCAAACTCTGGGAACAATTAAAATAATGAATTTAAGAAAGGATAAAAATATGTAAGTACCCAAAAGAAATTAATCAAAAGAACCACTTACTTATCGGTAAATGGTTATGGCAACAAATAGAGACTATACGGCAGATTTTAGACACAATGTAAAGGTAAGTTTAGAGGCAGAGAATATAGCAAGAGAACTGATTGAGCAATTAACACTTGACAATCTAGTAAGTGTAAGAGATGAGCCTGAGTTTTTCCACGTGGGAGATTTATTAAACCAAGACGGACAGGGATACGATGTAAAGGATGACGGTGTTATACATAGGACAAAAAATGTATTCTGTGAAGTAAAGAAGCATTGGAGAAGTGGAGAAACCACAGACGGATGGATGCTCAATGGAGAGTATAATTATCTCTGTGTACTTGATAGAGTAAAACACAATATTTATATACTTGATTTTCCTAAACTGCAAAAGGAATATAAGAAGATTGGTTTTCCTAGGTATGGGATTAATATGGGGGACAACTTGACAGATGGTTTTGTTGTAAGCCTAAAAAGATGCAGAAAATTTGGATTGATGGTGTGTGAGGGACACTATGAATATAACGAAAATATAGATTTATTTGAAATTGTAGCCTAAAATGATATACTACTAAGTATAAAGTAAATAATGGATTTTAAGGGAATGCCCAAGTTAGGGTGTTCCCTTTTGTGCGTTATTTGGCAACTACTTAGGCAAAAAGGGGTATTTTTTATGGTTATAAACAAGTTACTCACAACTGTGAATTATAAAAAATCAAGCAGCAGAAAGATTAAATATATCGTGGTTCATTATGTAGGAGCAACTGGAGGAGCAGAGGCAAACTGCAAATTCTTCCGCTCTGTTTATCGTGGGAGATCTGCTCACTACTTTGTAGGACATCAAGGGGAGATTTGGCAGAGTGTAGAAGATAAAGATATTGCTTGGCATTGTGGCTCATCCGAGAAGATTAATAATACCAACTCCATTGGTGTGGAGATGTGTTGTAAAAAGAAAGATGGCAAGTGGTACTTTGAGGAGGAAACTGTCACGGCAACAATAGAACTAGTTAAAAGATTGATGGTTGAGTATGGCATCTCAAAAGAGAATGTGGTGAGGCATTACGATGTTACAGGTAAGGTATGTCCGGAACCGTATGTAAGAGATGTGAGTGCTTGGAATAAATTTAAGGAGCGAATTAATATGAGCAAAGCAGATAACACACCTAACCAATATGCAAAAGAGAGTGTGAATTGGGCAATTAACAACGGCATCTTAAAAGGGGATGAAAACGGCAACTACAGACTACATAGTGCCATTACCCGTCAAGATGTGCTGGTGTTCTTGCATCGTGCTTTGAGTATTAAAAAATGATAACTACTTAGCAAAAAATAAGGCAATTTTTGGAGGTTATGGTTATGTAACTTGGTGGAGGGTTTTATGGGAGAGTATTACATTTATATACACACAAATAAGGTTAACGGCAAGAAATACATAGGACAGACTTGCCAAAAGCCAGAATACAGATGGAACAACGGAAAGAAATATGAACATAACGAATATTTCTATAGAGCAATACAAAAATATGGGTGGGAAAATTTCGAACACGAAATCATTGCTGAAAATTTAACTCAAGAGGAGGCAAACCACCTAGAAGAGTTGCTCATTAAAGAATACGATACAACAAATAGAGATAAAGGATATAACATTATGCTTGGTGGAAATAATCATAGACATACAGAAGAAACAAAAAAGAAAATGAGTGAAACAAGAACAGGTAAGAAACACACAAAAGAATGGTGTGAGAATATATCAAGTTCCTTGAGAGGGAGAAAAGATATTACAGAGGCTGCAATAAAAGCACACAAAAAAAGAGTAAGATGCATAGAAACTAATACCGTATATGACTCACAAGTGGAGGCAGAAAAAGAAACGGGAATAAGTAGAAAGAGGATAAGTGCTTGTTTGAATGGCAGACAGAAAACTGCTGGTGATTATCATTGGGAACTCTTTGAGGGGGTGGCATAATGAAACTCAATTCAAAGATGTTAGAGGCAATCCAACTGATGGTTTATACCGATATGCAAAAACAAGAAATTGCAAAAAAGTTGAATGTCGCGGGTAATACTATTAGTAGATGGATGGATAGAGACGATTTCCAAGAAGAACTCCGAAGAGAGATGCATAGAGGTTTTAATGCCTTAGCGTTAAAGGCAAGGAAAAAACTTGGGGAATTGATGGATAGTAAAAATGACGGTGTTGCTCTTGGAGCTTGTAAAGAAGTTCTAAACAAGGCCGGATATATGGAAACTCAAAAGATAGAGCAAAAGGTAGACACGAATATTATTACCGTTTCAGTTGTTGGTGGTGATGAGGATGCCACAGATTAACATTGAACTGAGTAAGAAGTTATTTGTTCCAAAATTCTACCCTTTGCTCTTTGATTATACCCACAGATGGGAGTGTTATATGGGGAGTGCGGGTAGTGCAAAATCTTATTTTATTACCCAAAAACTCATCATAAGAGGATTGAATGAAAGAATAAAAATCCTCGTTTGTAGAAGATATGGCACAACTCTTAGAAATTCTTGCTTTGCTTTATTTAAGGAAATACTGACAAAGTGGAAGATTATCCAATACTGCAATGTAAACAATAGCAATATGATTATCACATTACCGAGCGGTACAGAAATTATATTTTTAGGTTTAGATGATGAGACAAAATTGCTGAGTATTAGTGGTATTACTTGTGTTTTTATTGAGGAGGTATTTGAAGTTCCAAAGGATATCGTTGAACAGTTAAACCTCCGTTTAAGGGGTGGAAATAAGAACAAACAAATACTGATGGCTTGGAACCCTATCAATATAAATTCTTGGCTTTATGGGTTTACACAGAACTTGCCTGAGGATGCCATTTATCTTCATTCGACGTTTAGAGACAATCCTTTTCTTGACGAGCAATATATAAGGCAACTTGAAAGCCTTTATAAAACAAATCCCGCCAAAGCACGGATTTTCTGTGATGGAAAATGGGGTGTAAATCCAGAGGGGTTAGTAATTCAAAATTGGAGAGAAGAGGAATTTAATCCAATGGAATTAGCCGCTCTTGGTTATGAGCATAGATGTGGAATGGACTTGGGATGGATAGACAAGAGTGCCATTATAGATACCCTTTATGACAGAAAAAATAAGACAATTTATGTATTCAATGAATTTTACAAATCTGGATGTCAACTCTCGGAGTTAGCCTCTGCCATTAAAAATATGAATCTACAAAAATGTAGAATTTCGGTGGATGCCGCCGAGCCGAGAAGCATCCAATTTTTTAAACAAGAAGGTATTAATGCCGTAGGATGTGCCAAGGGTAAAGATAGTGTAAGAACGGGTTTGATGTTCTTACAAGATCACTTGATAATTGTACATCCTAAATGCAAAAACTTTAAAACAGAATTGGAGAACTTTTCGTATATCAAGAGCAAAATTACGGGTGAATACACAGAAGATACGACACACGAATGGAGTCACGCTATCGATGCTTGTAGATATGCATACTCCGATATTTATACGAATAAGAAGATAAAAAGTATTAGTAAAGATAGCCTTGGTTTATAAGGAGGATTGAAGAATGTTTTATATGAACAGAGAAGAGGTACTTAGTACCGAATTATTAGGTAAAATGATAAATAGGTTCAGAATAAATGTAGAACCAAAACTGAAAAGATATAAGAATTATTATGATGGTATCCAAGCGATCCTAAACAAGAACTACGCCGATGCAAGTAAACCTTGCAATAAGACGGTGATAAACTATTGCAAAAATATTGTTGATAGTTATGACGGCTATTTAGCAACTCCGGGTTACATCTCTTATAAGAGTGAGAACGACATAGAGAGCGTTATGGATGTACTGAGATACAATGATTATCAAGCTGAGGATGCAAATTTCTTACTTGATGCTCTTATTTATGGTATTGCCGCCGAGTTGATGTATATTGACAAGGACGGACATACAAGATTTAGGCTCATCAATCCTACTCAATGTTTTGGGGTATATGATGATAGTTTAACTAGTGATCTGATGTATTTTATTCGGATGTATAAAGACAATGATTGGGATGACTCCGACACCTACAAGGTAGATGTTTATTCCAACTATGATATTAAGCACTACACGATGCAAGGACAGAATGGGCAACTTGCTTTTATTGGTGAAGAGCAACACTATTTCTCACAATGTCCCGCCAATGTTTTCGTGTTGCCTGATGAGAAAAGCATCTTTGATTGTGTGATGAGTTTGCAAGAC
>JAEIGA010004105.1_pt1 | contig 22525 bp, 17 predicted proteins | sample 9270691 | NCBI WGS metagenome assembly JAEIGA01 (sample SAMN17057246, study PRJNA624740) | gut metagenome | biome: biome; isolation source: fecal sample | host: Bos grunniens | place: China: Xizang | collected 2019 | reverse complement strand
TCAAAAATTATCAAAAATTGCACAAGATTATGATATTCCTTTATTCATTGATAATGCTTATGGGTTGCCTTGGCCAAATATTATTTTTACTGATGAAGCAACTCCTTATTGGGATTCAAATGTGATTTTATCAATGAGTTTATCAAAAATTGGTTTGCCTTCTTTGCGAACAGGAATAATTATTGCTCAAAAAGAAATTATTACTGCAATTTCTAGATTAAATGCAATTGCCGCTCTTGCTTCAGGAAGTATAGGACAAGCTCTTGCTTCTGATTTAATTGCCAATGGAAATCTTGTTCAAATTGCTAAGGATTGCGTAAAGCCATTTTACAAAAATAAATCTGAATTTGCACAAAAAATGATACACAACTATTTCGCTGGTACAAATTATTATATTCATAAAAGTGAAGGGGCAATTTTCCTTTGGCTTTTATTGGAAGATTTGACTATTTCTACAAAGGAATTGTATCAAATGTTAAAAGCAAAAGGCGTTTTTGTAATGCCTGGAGAATATTTCTTCTTTGGAAATAAAAATGATTCTTCTTTGCCAAAAGTTGAAGAACATCCTCATTTTTCAAAGTGTATTCGTTTAAATTACGGTGGTTCCCAAGAGCAAGTGGAATACGGAATTAAAACAATTGCTGAATTATATAAACAATTAAGTGTGAGGTAATTATGAAAAAAATTATTTTTTCGGTTTCATTGTTATTAACTAGTTTTATGCTTTTTGCATATGAGTTTAAAACAGATAGTTTTGAAATAACAAAAAATAAAGTTGTATCACTTACAGATAAAAATTCTGCTTATGTTGAAGGCAATAATTTAGTTTCAACTTACGAAGGAACTACATACCAAAGAAAAGTTGTTTATAATAATGGTCCTGTCGTAAAAACAAATGATTCTATTGTTGATTATCTTACACAAATGGCAATGGAAGAAACTGTTGCAAATATAACTAAGGACGGTGTGTTTTCTGCTGGTGCAAACTGGCCAACTGCGTGGACTCGTGATATGTCTTATGCAATTGATTTGTCATTGGCTTTTTTGTTCCCTCAGACTGTAGAAAAATCTTTAGCTAGTCGTGTAGAAGATAATATTATTTTGCAAGATACAGGTTCTGGTGGAAGTTATCCTGTAAGTACAGATAGAGTTGTGTGGGGACTTGCCGCTTACGATTATGCTTTGGTCAAGCAAAGTGATGAATATTTTAGATGGATTTATGAAGTTTTAACAAAAACAATTGAATATGATTATAATGTTACTTTTGATAAAAAAACTGGCTTGTTCAGAGGTGAATCTTCATTTTTAGATTGGCGTGAACAAACTTATCCTCGTTGGATGGATAATGTTTACATTGCAGATAGTTATGCCTTGGGAACAAATATGGTTTATTATGCTGCATTAAAACGCATTTCTTATTTAGCAAATAGATTTTCAGAAGTTGATTCATATAATTTGTGGAATAAAAGAGCAGAACAATTAAAAGAAAGCATTGTAAAAAATTTATGGCTTAATGAAGAAAAATATTTCGGAGCTTATTTAATTTCCCATGTTTATCCATTTTTGTACAAAGGTTATGAAACTTTAGGTGAATCATTAGCAATTATGGAAGAAATAGTTCCTAGCCAAGAATGGAATAATATTATCACTGCTGTAAAACCTGGAAAATGGGGAATGAGTGTTGTTGCTCCTCAGTTAGGAAATGTTCCTTCTTATCATAATGATGCTGTATGGCCATTTGTTCAAGGATATAGAGGTTTAGCAGCAAAAAAAGCAAAAAATGCTTACTTCTGTGAATATGAATTTGCTTCTATGATTTATTGTGCAACACTGTTTAGAACTTTCAAAGAAAATTATGTAGCTTCAACTTATAGTCCAAAAACACAAACTAATTCAGACAGACAGTTGTGGTCAGATGCAGGTTGGCTTTCTTACATTTACAAAATATTGTTTGGAATTGATTTTGTTGATAACGGAATTAAAATTTCTCCATTTGTTTTTGATTCATTTAAAAATGGAATTTCATTAAAAAATTTCACATGGAACGGAAATAAAATGAACATTTTTATTCAAGGCACTGGTGATAAAGTTGTATCATATACTGTAAATGGAAAATCTGTTCCAAGTGATTATGTTATTCCTTATGAAAATAATAAAGTTTATGATATAAAAATCACTTTGGAAAAATCACAGGAATTTATTGATTCTTACAAAATTGCAGATATTAAATATAAATTTTCTGCAGAAGATGTAACTCCAATGGTTCCTATTGTTTCTAGCATGTTTGAAAAAAATAATTTATCTTTGAAGTGGCGTCAGAAAAATAATAATGGCTTTGATGTTTTTAAAAATGGAAAATATTTAAAAACAATTACAGATAGAAATATTGTTGTTCCTGCAAAAAATAATGTTGATTTATATACTGTAATTTCTTCACAAAACAATTTACCTTGTTTACCTGGAACCCCAGTAAGAACTGATAACAAAAAGAATACAACTTTCTATGAAGCAGAAAATGCAGTTGTTTCTGGTGGTAAAATTTCACAAGCAGAAAATCCAGAAACTTTTAATGTTTCAGCTGATTTAATTGCTACAATCCCTAATGGAACTGGCTTTGTTGAAAAATGGGGAAGTAGTGAAGGTGAAGAAATTAAATTTTCTTGTAATGCAAAAAAATCTGGTAATTATTTAGTTGATTTTAGATTTAAGAACGGACATGGACCAATTAATACTGGTGAAAAATGTGCTGTTGCTGCAATTTATGTAAATGATGAATTAATTAGAAGAGTTGCAATGCCTCAACAAGGAAATTGGGTTTCTTGGAATTTTACAGTTCCTGTAATTGTAAACTTGCCAAAAGGAAAAAATACGATTTCTTTGAAAATTGATGAATATTGTTATACTCAGCATCACGCATTAAATCATGTTAGTGTTGACTTAATGCGCTTGTCTAAAGTATCAGATTAGAAAATAAATAAATCTTTTAATTTTAATGTTAGTGATTGGTCAATATTAACTTTTTGATATTCATCACTAACAAGAACAATTTCAAAACCACAAGTAGCAGGTGTGTAACCTTCTGCTTGTGCTTCAATTATGAACTGAAATTTCTTTGTAAGATTTGGTTCTTCAGCAGGAATACTTTTTGGCCAAAATGAATAAGACCCTTTTGTAGAATTAAATGTCTTACAAGGATTTTCCCAAGAAAAATCTTGCATAGCAATTATATTGTTTTCTTTATCCTTTAAAGTTATTTTTACATTTGGCATTGTTTCAAACGAAACTCCATTGTAAACAACTCCACTAAAAACTGGAAAGTTAAAGGAAGGTTTTAAATCTTTTGGTTTTAAGTTCTGTTGTGCTTCTGATGCAATTTTGTGGTAAGGGCGTTGTACAGATGAAATAATTCTAATTGCGTCCATACTTAATGCAGTTACATCAGCTTTTAACTGTGGGTCATTAAGCATTTGTGTTGTATATACAACACCTCTTCCTGATATAATATAATGAGGAGGGATTCTATTAAGTACATAACTTATGGCATCAAGTCTGCAACTTTCACAACTACAAGTTATCCAACGAGCTTTATTTTCTACAAGGTTATCATAGAGTTCATTTACAATTTGTGTTACAAATTCTTCCATTAAGTTATGTACTTTCATAATCCTTTAGTTGCCACCGTTTCTTGTGTAGGCAGCAAGTCCTCCCTGTTTTAGGATATTGCGACTTCTTTGTGCAAGGTCGTTTGTTCCTTTTATTGTTTTTCCATTTACTACAATATTAAATTCACAACCTGTATCAAGTGCTTCTTCAATATTTGTAATTTCAAGAACATCATCTTGATTAATTATATCATAATCTGCTGGATTTACAAATGTAATAGGAATGATTCCATAATTGATTAAGTTTGCTTTATGAATTCTAGCAAAGCTTTTTGTGATAATAGCTCTAACTCCTAAATACATAGGTCCTAAAGCAGCATGTTCACGAGATGAACCTTGACCATAGTTATCACCACCAACTACGAAACATCCGCTAAAGTTTGTAGCAGCACATCTGTCATAGAATGTTTCATCAAGACGAGTTAATGTGAATTTACTAATTTCTGGAATATTTGAACGAAGTGGTAAAACTTTTGCACCTGCTGGCATAATATCATCTGTAGAAACATTGTCACCAGTTTTTAGCATAACAGGAAGTTTTAAACTTGGCTGATATTCTGGACATGATGGACATGGTTTGATGTTTGGTCCACGCAAAATTTCAACTTTTTCTGCTTCATTTTGTGGAAGAGGAGCAATAAGCATTCCTGTATTTGTTGCAGCTTCAACAACATCTTTTGATGTTAAGCGTGAATCTTGTCCGTCTAACATACTTACACGAACACCTGTTGCGTATGCAGGATCTTCATAGTTTAAGTTTTCAGGTTCAGTGAATACACCTGTGATTGCAGCAGCAGCAGCAGTTTCTGGGCTAACTAAGTAAACATTAGCGTCTGCAGTTCCACTTCTTCCTTTGAAGTTTCTATTAAATGTTCTTAAAGTAACACCTTCGCTATTTGGTGCAAAGCCCTGACCAATACATGGTCCACATGCACTTTCAAGAATACGGAATCCCGCTTCGATTAAGTCTCCTAAGATTCCAGCTTTAGAAGCCATTAATAAAGTTGTGCGGCTTCCTGGAGCAATACCAGCTTCTACACCAAGAGCAATGTGTTTGCCTTTTACAACAGCAGCAACAGATTCTAAGTCATCAAGAGAACTGTTTGTACATGAACCAATTACAACTTGTGTAACAGGTTTTCCTGCAAGGCTTTTTACAGTTGCAACAGCATCTGGGGAATGTGGTTGTGCAGCCATTGAACCTAGTTCATCAAGATTGATTTCAATAATTTTGTCGTATTCTGCACCTTCGTCTGCTTTTTGTTCAGACCAATCGTTTCCTCTTCCCATTGATTCAAGGAATTTTTTAGTTTTTTCATCAGAAGGGAAAACTGATGTAGTTGCTCCTAATTCAGCACCCATGTTTGTAATTGTAGCACGCTGAGGAACTGTTAAAGTTTCTACACCTTCTCCAAAATATTCGTAAATAGCACCAACGCCACCTTTTACTGTTTCACGGCGTAAAACTTCAAGGATAATATCTTTTGCACTTACACCTTTTTTTAATTTTCCTGTAAGTTTAACACCAAAAATTTTAGGCATTGCAAGATGGAATGCTCCTCCACCCATTGCAACTGCAACATCAAGTCCACCAGCTCCAATTGCAATCATTCCAATTCCACCACCAGTAGGAGTGTGTGAATCAGAACCTAATAAAGTTTTTCCTGGTTTACCAAAACATTCAAGATGAACTTGGTGACAAATTCCGTTTCCTGGACGGCTATAATATAATCCATATTTTGCAGCAATACTCTGAAGATAACGGTGGTCATCCATATTCTTAAAGTCTGTTTGCAATGTATTGTGGTCTACATAAGAAACTGAAAGTTCTGTTTTTACTCTAGGAATTCCAATTGTTTCAAATTGCAAATAAGTCATTGTACCAGTTGCATCTTGTGTTAAAGTCTGGTCAATTTTAATTGCGATGTCGCAACCTCGTTCTATTTTTTCTCCTTTAGTAAATTTTGTGTCAGGACAAGCTTCTGGAACAATATGAGCTTGTAAAAGTTTTTCAGCAAGTGTTAGTGCCATTGTTTTTTCCATAAAAATTAGATATGTGAAGTTCGCAACGCAAACTTTAAGTTAAAAATTTTATCATTAATTATAGCATTTACTTTATATTTTGTTAAGGCATGTAAAAAACATCTGTTTTTTTCTATGATTATGTGCTATAATTTTATAAATTATGTGTAAAATTTATTCTTATTTAAAATGTATTTTTCTTTTATTAATTTTTATTTCTTGTTCTGCAAATAATGAAGAAATTATAAAATATAATGTGGACGAAAATCTTCATACAATTGTAACTAAAAAAAATGAAGAATTAATATGGACTAGAGAACTAGAAAGCGTTCGTTTATTAAAAGATACAAAAAAAATGGAAGGAGTTGCATCTTCTGTTAAATTATCAAAAAATGTTGTGATTGCTTCTGAAAATAATTATCCAAAAATTTATCCATACTTAGAGGGTTTTGGAAGTTTAGATACAACTTTAGTTTCTGCTGATTTAAATAAATTGATAGAAAGTTTTGCATCGTCACTTTGCTTTGGTATTTTTGATGAGTCTTTATTTAATTCTCAGGCTGTATTTTCTTTTGTTTTATTCCAAAATGATTTAAAAAATCTTTGGAAGGAATTATTTAAACAAGATATGCCAAGTTTTTCTGCAGAAGAACAAGAAACTATTTCTAATTCTCAAAAAGTATTTACTTCTTGGGTAGTATCAAAACCTTATGTTTTTGATAATGAAATTCAAGTTACAATTAGATTTAAAAAAGAATCTAAATATATAGATGTTATGTTGTTTGTGTCAGTTGATAATAAAATAGAACAAAGTCAAATTACGCAATGGGGAGAGGTAATTTAATATGAGCATGAATAAATTATCAGGAATTGAAAGAGAATTAGTTCTTCAATATTTAATAGATGGAAATGTTCCTGTTACAATTACTCCTATAGATGACGCAACTGAAAATGAAGAAGTTCCTCATTTATCAACAGTTGTTTTTCCCGTTGCAATAAAACCTGATAATATTTCTGTATTAAAAGAAGGAATTATTTTATTAAAAAATCCAAATTCCTCTGTATCAAACTTTGAAGGCAAAGATGTCAAGGTGGAATTTTATTTTAATAGAGTAGGATTGTTTTTTATTACTCAAGTAAAATCTGTAAAAGCTGGACTTGCATTAGTTATTCCTGCTGAAATTCAACGCATTCAAGATGTTGAAGTTGTCCAAAAATATGATTTTTCTGCAATATTATTTTATTCAGTTGATTCAAACAAAGATATAAATTTTAAATGTTTTCCAGCAGATGGTTTTGAATTATTTTCACGCCCTGTGTGGAGTTCTATTCCTTTGGAATTACAAACTAAAGCAAAATCTTATTTGGAAGAATATGTTGAAATAGCAAAAAAAACAAAAAAAGCTGGAAATGGATTACAATTAATTAATATTTGTCGTTATATGGTTTCTAATGCTGTAGAAAAAATAGAAGCTATTCAAGGAAAAGTTAAACCATTTGATATTCTTTTTGTAAATCACGAACGAATTGTTTTAGGTTATAATAAAAATGATGCAATTGAACTTGATGTTGGAAAAGAATACGCATTGAAAATGTCTTTCTCTTTAAAAGATTCTTCTGTGGTGACAAGAGATGTTTTTGTTACTTTTTCCGTTGATAATCAGTATTTTTCTGATGATAACAAAAAAATCTGTGTTGATTGTTCCTATACAACTCTTCAAGAAGAAGATTGCAGATTTTTATATGAAAAAGCAACAAAAACTTTGTTTGTATAAATTATTGTTCCTTTGTGTTAGAAACTTGGTTTTCTGAGTTTTCTTCTGCAGATGATTTATAAAGTTTTGTTTCAGAAGGTTTGTTTCCAAGTATAATTGCAATTCCGTGAAGGAATTCTACATTTTCACATATAATTTTTAATATAACAGTCAAAGGAACGGCAAGAATCATTCCAATAAATCCCCAAATCCATCCCCAAATTGTCAAACTTACAAGGATTACAAATGGAGAAAGCCCTAAATCTTTTCCTTCGATTCTTGGTTCAATTACATTTCCTAATATCATATTTATGGATGTCAATGCAATAAATACAAAAATTACAGCACCTGGATTTGGATAAAACTGCAATAATGCAAATATCGTTGTTATTGCAACAGAAAAGATAGAACCAAATGTTGGAATAAAATTTAACACAAATGCTAAAAATCCCCACATTATTGCAAAATCAAGTTTTACTATTGCTACTGAAATAAATACTAAAAATCCTGTTGCTAATGAAATAAAAAACTTAATTGACAAAAATCTAACAACATCTGTTATTGTTTTTTTTGAAAGTGCCACAATTCTGTTTTGTGTTTTTCCTGAATTTTCAAATGCAACAATTATTTTTTCTTTACAGTTGTTTATTTCCAAAAGAAGAAATGCTGTAAGTAAAAGAATCATTCCAAGGTTTTTAGTTATTGAAATTAAATCACCAGAAAATGAAAGTGCAATATTTTGGATAAATTCTCTGATTTTTAATTGTCCCCAAATATTTTGAAAAAAAGTTTGATCTTCATTGAATGTCAAATTAAGATTTTCTGCAAAAATTTTATAAATTGACATAAACTTTGATTCATATTTAGGATATTGGTTTACAATTGTTGAAAGGCTTGTTCCAATTATTGTGGATAAAAGGCCTATAATAACGATAATTGTTAAAATGATAAGAATAGTTCCAAGTACCCAAGGGATTTTAAATTTTGTATTCATTTTTTTTACGATAGGGTAAAAAATAAACGAAAGCAAAATTGCGATTACTATTGGAAGAAATACAGATGCTGTAGTTTTTAATACAGCTCCTAAAATTATTGTTCCTATAAATAAAAGCACATATAAAATTGGCCTTTGATACTCGGTATTATTCATTTTATAAACTCTCTTTTTTATTTAGATTTTGGACCTATTTTGTTAAATCCACAGTATGGAACTAAAACTTCTGGAATTGTGATAGAACCATCTTCATTTTGATAGTTTTCAAAAATTGCAAGCATTGCTCTACCAACAGCAATTGCAGTTCCATTTAATGTGTGAACATATTTATTTTTTCCATCATCATCTTTGTATTTAATATTTAATCTTCTTGACTGATAGTCTGTACAGTTTGATGTTGATGTAACTTCACCATATTCACCACCGTTTCTTCCAGGCATCCATGCTTCAAGATCCCATTTTCTGTATGCAGGAGCACCTAAGTCACCTGTACAAGTATCAACAACATGGAATGGCAATCCTAAACCTTCAAAGATTTCTTCTTCAATTTGACGGAGTTTTTCGTGGATTTCATCTGATTGTTCTGGAGTTGCGTATGCAAACATTTCTACTTTGTCAAACTGGTGAACTCTGTAAAGTCCTTTGCTGAACTGGCCTGCAGCACCTGCTTCACGGCGGAAACAGTGTGATAATCCACCATAAAGTAATGGTAATTTTGATTTATCAAGAATTTCACCTGAATGGAAACCACCTAATGTAATTTCAGCTGTTGCAACAAGACAAGTGCCTTCTTCTTCAATTGAATATACATTTGATTCGTTTCCGCGTGGATTAAATCCGATTCCTTTTAGAATTTCTTCTTTTGCAACATCTGGTGTAATAAATGTTTCAAATCCATGTTTTCTTAAAGTATTTAATGCATACATGATTAATGCTTGTTCCAAGAAAACTGCTTCATTTTTAAGATAATAGAATTTTGGCCCAGAAACTTTTGTTGCTCTGTCAAAATCAATTAAATCAAGTGCTTCTGCTAACTGAACATGATCTTTTGGTTCAAAAGTAAATTCTCTTGGTGTTCCGAATTTTTTTACTTCAAGATTTTCTGTATCAAGTTTTCCAATTGGTGCATTAGGATGAACCATGTTAGGAATCTGACGAGCAGCTTCGTCAAGTTTAACTTCAATGTCAGCTAATTTTTCATCAACTACAGCAACTTCTTCTTTTAATTTTTTTCCAATTTCAATTAATTCTTGACGCTTATCGTTATCAAGTTTTTGTTTCATTGCTTTTGCGTTTTCGTTTCTTTTTTGTTGTAGTAATTGCTGTTCTGTTACTAATTCAGTTCTTTTATCGAACAATTCTACTACTAAATCTGCATCAGCTGTCATATTTCTGTTTTTTATGTTTTCTTTAACAGCAGCAAGGTTATCTTTAATGAATTTATAGTCTAACATTATTTTATTTCTCCTATCTAATAAAATAAATTGATTTTTTGTTTATTGCAATTCAAAAGTAATTGTTACACTTGCACAAATATCAAGTTTTCCAGTTTGGATTGATGTAACTGTCTTTGCAGCTTCGTCAGCTACCATATTGTACATTGCCATTTCAGGATTTCTTGCATTTGATTCTACAATTTTAATTGCTTGTCCCAATTTGCATCCACTAGCTCCTGCTAATAGTGCTGCTGTATCTTGAGCCTGTTTTACAGCTGCAGTTCTTGCTTGTCTTAAGGCACTGCTGTTGTCTGCAAGTTTGAAAGTTAAACTTTTTACACCATTTGCACCTGCTTTTACAGCATCATCAATTAATTGACCTAATAAATCAGTGTTAGTAACTGTTATTGATATTGAATTTGAAACAACATATTTTCCGTTGATTTTTTTGCCATTCTGCCATGAATGTTCTTGTCCGATGGAATAATCTTGTGTTTTGATATTTTCTTCTGAAATACCAACTGTTTTTATTGCTTCAATTACTCTGTTCATAATAGTTGCATTATCAGCAACAGCTTGTTTTGCAATCCAACTAGATGTATTTACTTCAAAATCAACACATGCTGTATCAGGTGTAACTTTTACAGAACCTGATCCTGAAACTGTAATTGTTCTTTTTTCTACAGTTTTATTAATTGTACAAGATGTACACAACGATAATGCTAAAACTGCTCCTAATATTTTTACTAATTTTTTCATAATTCCTCCAAATATTTAGTAATTTTATCTTATATTTATGTAAAAACGCTTCAAAAATATTGTTCGTTTGTTAGCTTGTGTCCAATAAGCACTTGCTGGATAGCTTTTTACAATTAGTTCGTAAGAATCAATTGCACCTTTTATATTTTGTACATCTGATTTTGATTCTAAAATTTGACCTTGTAAAAATAATCCTTCATCTATTTTTGAAACAGCTTTTTCAAAGAATTTTTCTAGTGTAAATAAAGCATTTGAATGTTCTTTATTTGCAAATTGTTTTTTTGCTAAGGCTAATAATTCAGATTCTTTTAGTTTATCCAAATTTTGATTTGGTTGCTTTTGTGTGTTATTTTCTTCTTGTTTTGTTTCTATAATATTTTGAGTATTGCTTGTTTCTGATATTTCATTAGTGTTTTCTTCATCTTGAGTTTGTATTACAGTTTTTACAGATGAATCAATTGGCTTTTTTGAGGCTACATTTTGAGTTTGTTCTTCTTGAGTTTTTTGTTGTTTATTTTTATTTTCATCTAAAGTTTTATTTATATTCTGTTTTTTGTTTTCTTTTCTTGTTTCTGCTGTAATTGTTACTTTTGGAGGTACAATTGTTGCGTAATTTGGAGCTAAAATATGCTCTGTAGATGATGTTTCTTTGTTTTCAACTATTACCTCTAAATAATCATCTATGTATGAATTTGTCAAAGGATCATTTTTGTAAAAGTGTAATAAATATGTTCCAGGATTTTTTGCACGCAAAGTAAAGCTTGTGTCTTTTCCACCAAGCTTTCTTCCAAAGAATGTAAAATCCTTTTTATTATCTTTTTGGCCTAAGTAAATCCAACCTGTTCCTGGATATGTAATATCGATGTATTGGTTTTTCTTTATTGTCATGGAACGAGATGGTTTTATTTTTTTATTAACAATTTCATTTTCAGTAGTATCGTCTTCTAAAGATTCTTCTATTTGATTAGTTTCTTCCAGTTGAGAATTTGCTGTGTTTTGAAAATCTTCATTTGTTTGTTCTGTGTTTATATTTTCATTGTCTGCATTAGCAGTTTCATTAGTTTCATCCTGAATAATAGTTGCTTGTGTATTTTCTACAGTTTTATCATTTGAATCATTTTCTAATTCTGATGTTGGTGCGGATACTGATGATTCAGTAGATTCTGTTGTGTCAGATTTATTTGTTTCAATATTAGAGTCTTCTGTTGTTAAATTATCAGTTTCTTTAGTTTGTTTTGAATTATTGTCTTCAAGTTCTTTATTGTTTGTTTGCTGAATTTGAGGTTCTTCTTGGATAGAAGGTGTAGAAATATCTTTATCTATTTTAGTTTCAATTTTTTCTTCCAAAGGAGGTAATTCTGGTAATATATCTTCTTCTATTTTTTCTTCAAGGGAAGAATATTCGTTTAAGGATGTTTCATTTGAAGATATTCCATTTTCTTCTTCTGTATTTATATCTAGTTCTGGAACTTTGATTTCGGCATTTTCTATTTCTGCAACATCTGCAACTTCAGAATTTACATCTTCTGCAAGTGTATTATTTTGAGTGTTTTTAATTTCGTTAGAATCGTTAAGCACATCAAGAACTTTTTCTTCTGGAAGTTCTTCTTGTTTAGGTGTTGAGGCACAAGAAATTATTACAAAAATATTTAAAATGAATAAAATATTAAAAAAATATTTTAATATTTTCATGGTGCAGCTCCTATTATATCTTTTACGATTTTATCGTTTGACTGGCTTAATTTTTCAATTTCTGTTTCATCTGGTACAGTAAACCATTCATTAGCTTCTTCTTCTGACCATTTTTCTTTTTTTTGTCTCACATGTGTGTATTTGTTATTAATAGTTAATTCATTTGGTATCAGAAGTTCTTGGTCTATTACAAGATTTTTTTGATTTATAACTTTTGTTTCTTTTTTTTCTTGCTTAGAGGTTGATAAAAGCAAGACGAAAAATCCACAGAATGTCATAAAAATTAAAATAGAACATACGAATATCGTTTGCTTTTTATTTTCTTCTATGAGATATCTGAATTTTTCAACAAGAGTGCTAAAATCCATATTTATTTATTTTCTTCGTTGGAATCTGAAGATTCTTGTTCCTTTGCTTTTGCTGCTTCTTGTGCAAGTCGTTTAGCTTCTTCTTCCTTTTGTTTTTCCTCTTTTTTTATTCTTTCAATCTCTGGATCTGTTATAGTTCCATCTGGATTGTAAATTCTTTTTGGAGGTCGAGGAGGAATATATGTGCCTTCTTCTGGAGGAACATCTTCTTCAATGAAATTTTCATCAGGAGCATCAACTTTTGCACCAACTTTAATATCTTGATCAAGTCTAAGTGCAATAATTTTACTTACACCTGATTCTTCCATTGTGATACCAAGCATTGTACTTGCACCCATAACAGTTTTTTTATTGTGAGTAATAACAATGTATTGGCTTACAGAAGAGAATGTTTCCAATGTGTTTACAAAACTTGAAACGTTTTTATCATCCAAAGCTGCATCAATTTCGTCCAAAAGACAGAATGGAGAAGGGCGAACTTGGTATGTTGCAAATAATAAAGCAACTGCAGTCATTGTTTTTTCACCACCAGAAAGCAATGCAATACTTTCTAGTTTTTTTCCAGGTGGCTGTGCAAGAATATCAATACCACTAGTTAGAACATTCTGAGGATCTGCAAGTTTTAATTCAGCTCTTCCTCCGTTAAACAATCTTCTAAACATATTGTGGAAATTCTTTTTAATTTTGTTATATGTTTCCAAGAACATTTCTGAAGATTTAGATTTAATTTCTTCTGAAACACGAATTAAGTTATCTAAACTTTTTTGTGTGTCGTCATAATTTGCTTTTTGGCGTTCGTAACGATCTTTTACTTCAGCAAATTCTTCAACAGCCATTAAGTTTACTTGTCCCAAAGATTTAAACGCTTCTTTTGCAGTTGATAATTTATCTCTTAATTCTGCAACAGGAGTTGTGATTTTGTACATGTGTTCTTCAAATTCCATTAAATCTCTGGAATGTTGATCTTGGAAATTCTGTTTGATATTTCTAATTTCTGTATCAGAAGAAGCAAGACTTAAAGATAGTTTTTCATATTGAGCCTGACATCTATTATGTTCTTCTTGTTTTTTTGTTAATGCACCTTTTTTGCCTGATACATTGTCATTGCTTTTTGCAATTTCGTCATCAAGTTTTCTCATTTCATCAGCAAGTTTTAGACCTTGTTGTTCTATTTCTGCTAATTCTTCCTGTGCTGAAATGATTTGATCGTTCATTTCTTCTGCGCGTCTATTTTCATTGAACAATTCGTCTTCTGTAGTTCTAAGAGAATTTTGTTCAGAAGCAAGTGTTCTGCGAAGAAGAGAAGCTTGGTTTTCTGCAGAAGAAATTTGTTCCTGCATTTGAACTTGATTTAATTTTAATTTGTTTAATGTATCTTTGTATTCATTGATTTTTTCTGCAAGATCAGTATTTTCTGAATGAAGTTCATCAATGTGAGCGTTGATTTCTTTGATTTTGTTACGATTATCTGAAATTTGAGTATCAATACTACGCTTTTTAGTCATAATTCCTTCAGGAGAAAGGAATTCTGTAATAAAAGCAGGAGATGATTTTATGTAACTTTCAAGAGATTGCTCTATATCTTTTACAAGATTATTAATTTCTTCAAAAGCTTCTGAAAGTTCTTTTACAATTTTTTCGTAATCATTAGTAGAGTGTGAAGGAATTGCAATAAAATCTGAAATAATATTTTTACGCCCTTCAGAGAAAATCTTTAACTTACCAAGTGTTATTTCTAAATTTTCTTTTGCATTTTTAATTGCAGAATCTGAAAATCCTACATCTTTTAATTTTGAATCTAATTCTGTTACGATGTCTTCTGTAATAGCTGTTAATTGTTTTTGTAATTCAGAACGCTCTTCATCAAGTTTTGCAATTTGTTCTTTTTCTATAACAGCAAGTTTGTCATTTTCTGTAATTTGAGAAGCTGCAGTTGTGATATTTTCTTCGAATGTGGAAATGTTTTTCTTAATATCTGCAAGTTGTTTTGTTTTTTCATGCAAAGAAGCTTCTTGTTCATCAATTTCTTCTGTTAAAGTATCAATGTTGTCTTGTATTGCTTTTTTATGAACTTCAAGTTGTCCAATTTTTTCTTTAATTTCAGAAGCTCTAGAATTGTATTGTTTTACAAGTTCTAGTTTTCCATTTTTTTCTTTCTGAAGACCGATAAGTTCTGCTTGCATAGAATAAACTTGTTCTTGCATTGATTTAACTTTATCCATGTTTTCAGAAATAGTATTGTTTATTTCTTCAATTGCGTTGCGTATTTCGTTGCGCTTTTTTTCTACTTCAATTAATTCTTGTTCATGACGAGCTTTGTCTTGAATAAAATTCTTTAAGCGAATTAAAGTAATATCAAGTTCGTAATTAAAAATGTCGTCTTTGATTTTTCTATATTTTGTTGTTTTTTCTGCTTGAACTTTTAATGTGTCGTAGGAATGCTTTATTTCAGCAAGTGAAATTTCAATTTGCTTCATATTATTGCGTGTTTGTTCTAGTTCACGCTCTGCTTCTGCACATTCAACTTTACTACGGCTAATTCCTGCTGCTTCTTCAAATAAATAGCGTCTGTCTTCTGGTTTGCTAGAAAGAATTTGGTCGATTTTTCCTTGTTCCATAACAGAATATGCAGATTTACCAACACCAGTATCCATAAAGAGTCTGATGATATCTCTTGCACCACAAGGTTTGTTATTAATAAAATATTCATTGTCGCCAGAACGATATAAACGACGCTTGATTGCAATTTCTGTGTCTTCAAGAGGTAAAAGTCCATTTTCATTGCTCATTGTTAATGTTACTTCTGCAACATTTAAAGGAGCTCTTCTTTCTGTTCCGTTAAAAATAACATCTTCTTTTTGACTAGCACGAAGATTTTTTGCTTTATTTTCTGCTAAAACCCATTTAATTGCGTCAACAACATTACTTTTTCCACAACCGTTTGGACCTAAAAGTGCTGTAATCCCGTCTGCAAAATCAATGTGTGTGCGATCTGCAAAAGATTTAAAACCGAATATATCAAGACTTTTTAAAAACACAAAAACCTCATTTTTTATGAATAAATATCCTTTCTATTATAACGATTAAGGAATTGTGTATCAATATAAGTTTAAATGAAAATTCTGGATTGAATATATTGATTTCAATTAATATGTTTGTGAAAAGAAATATATATTTTAATTTATTTTTCTTGTTTTTCGATATTCTTTTTTAATAAGTTTTGATGTTCTATAGCGTCAAAAATAAAATCAAAAAGTATATATGGAATCATTTGGTGTTTTGCGGCTAAGTTATGTACTTCATATTTTGTTGCCCATTTTACAGCCGCAACTTCTTCTTTTTGTAATTTAAGTTTTCGAATATCAACATCTTTTTGAATTATAAAATAATCATCAAATCCATGGTCAAAATTTATTGTGAATTCTGGTCTGATATTTGATAAATCAAGTTCTAATCCTAATTCTTCTAAAGCTTCTCGTTCAGCTGCTTTTCTTGGATCTTCTCCAGCAATAGCCGAACCTGCAACAGATAAATCCCACATTCCTGACCATTCTTTTTTCCATGGTTGGCGTTTTTGAATTAATAAATTGCCTTTTGAATTGAATATACAAATATGGATAACTTGATGAAATTCTCCTTCAGAAAATGGTTCGCCTCTTTTATGAGTTTTTCCTGTTGGCTGACGATTTATATCAAAAACGTCCCATAATTCTTCAGCTTCATCAATATTTTGTAATGTATTCATTCCGTAACTCTGTTTTTAAAGAATTAATTCTCTCTCGTTTTGTTTGAAGAATTTTTATTTCTCAAACGAACTTAATTATATACTAGGTTCTGTAATTTTTCCATTATAAATTTCTTTTGGATATACAATTATTCCTAATTTTTTTTCAAGAAGGGCATATTTATTCATTTCATATTCATCGCCAATGACAAGATTTATACCTTTTTTGCCAGCTCTAGCAGTTCTTCCTGCTCGGTGAACAAAAAAATCGTTATCAGATGGCAAATCCATTTGAATTACATGAGAAATGCCTGGAATATCTAAACCTCTTGCTGCTAAATCGCTTGTAATTAGGTATTTGATTTTTCCACTTTTGAATTTATCTATGGCTGATTTTCTTTTTTGTTTGTCAGCTTTTGCATGCAAGGCAACACATTCAATATTTTTATAGGTAAGTTTTGAATATATGTTTTCAACTTGGTCTGCTCGTGATGTAAAAATCAAAGCTTTTTCAGGTTTTTCTGCAAGAATAACTTTTCGTAAAGTGTCAATTTTATTGCGCTGTTCTGCATATATAGCCCAGTGAGTTATATTTTTTTTCAATACATCTTCTTGTGGCATTAGTATTACTTCACCAGTAAATACTTTTTTTGTTTTTTCATCAATTGTAGCTGAACAAGCAATAATTTGTGTCGTTTGTGGAATTACTTTTAATAAATCGTAAACATCTTCTATTGTTTCTTTTTTTATTAATCTATCTGATTCGTCAAAGACAATTGTGAATAAATTGTTAGTTTTAATTTTTTTTAGTTTAATAAGCTCTAAAAGTCTTGCTGTTGTACCAACAATTATTTGAGGTTTTTCTTTTAATGATTCTATTTGTCGTTTTATAGGTGCACCGCCGATAAATAATGCAGTTTTTAAACTTGTTATTGACATAGTTGCTTGTTTTATTTGTGAAGCAAGTTCAAAAGTAGGTGCGCAGATTATTGCTTTTATTGCATCATTTGTACTTGTCTCATGAATTCTTTTTATAATTGGTAATAAATATGTGAATGTTTTTCCTGTACCAGTTTCTGATTGAAAAATAACATTTTTATTTTCTAAAATTGTGGGAATTACATTTTGCTGAACAGAAGTTGGTGTAGTTATATTAAGAGATTTTAGTTTTTCTTGAATTTCATCTGAAAATTGTAAAAATATTGAATCTTGTAACATAATTTTGAAGTATAGCATATCAAAAAAAAATGTGCTATAATTTTAATCTATGAAAATAGGAATTGATACTTTTAGTTGTGATCATGCAAAATCAGGATTAGGTGCTTATCTTCTTTATTTTACAGAAAATCTTTCAAATTCAGATGATTTAAGTGTTGAATTATTTGGAAGTGAATATGATAAATTTAATTATATTTCTGGAAAAGATATAGTTTACAAATCTGTTTTAATAAAAAATGATAGAGATGCTGAACGAAAATGGCATTCTAAATTTCTAAAGAAATTTATAAATCAACAAAAATATGATGTTGTTATTTATCCTGCAATAGAAAGAGTCGTTCCAACTTATTTTAATGTTCCTTCTATTGCTGTTGTTAATAGTATTTTATTTGGTGAAAAAGAAGAAAAAACTTTTTTTGGATATAAAGCTAAGTTGAAGCAAAGTTTGAAAAAAGTAAAAAAAATTATTGCTGCTAGTAATTATATTCGTGAAAATTTAATAGCAAATGGTGTTGAACAAGATAAAATTGAAGTTGTTCATAATGGAATCGATCGTAAATTATTCCATCCAATTATTGGACTTTCATCATATATTGTTGATGTAAAACCTTTTGCAATAAAGCGTCCGTATTTTGTTTATGGTTCAAGATTGTCTGGTCCAGAAAAAAAACATATTGAATTGATAAAAGCTTTTGCTTTGTTTAAGGAAAAAACAAAATTGCCACATAGATTGGTTATTGCTGGGGAAGGCCCTTATGATAAGGAAATTCATCAAGCTGTAATGAATTCTTCTGTTGCTTCTGATATATTCCTTACAGGTTTTTTCCCTCATAAAAGTTTTCCTATGATGTATGCAGGTTCTGAAGCTTGTGTATTTCCATCTGTAAATGAAGGTGTCGGATTACCAATTCTTGAAGCAATGGCTACTGGTGTTCCTGTGTTGTGTTCCAAATCTGGAGCATTACCAGAAATTGCAGGAGATGCGGCTTATTATTTTGATTCTGATAATATTGAAGAAATTGCAACTGGTTTAGAAAGAATCGTAACAGATAATGAATTGCGTTCTACATTAACAAATAAAGGAATTGAAAGGGTAGAGGCTTTTGATTGGGAATTAACAGTAGCTAAAACTTTAGAAATTGCAAAAAATATTTTAGCAGAAGAATAATTTAATAATAATTTTTTTATAATAAAGATAAGAAATGAAGAAAAAAGGCTGTCGTGATGAAGACAGCCTTTTGCTTTATGCAATATTTTGTTCTGTTTTAAGTAATGAAGCAACATCTTCACAGTTTTTAGAATTTACAATATCTTTTGTAATTTCTAATTGTTTTCTTCCTTCAATACTTGGAATTTCAAACATAATATCTGTTAAGAATTTTTCAACAATGGCTCTTAGTCCACGAGCTCCTGTTTTTTGGCGAATTGCTTCATCAGCAATAGCTTCAATTGCTTCTTTGCTAAATGATAAATCTACATCGTCAATTGCAAAAGATGCCATAAACTGTTTTGTAATTGCATTTTTTGGTTCAGTAAGAATAGAAACTAAGTCGTCTCTTGTTAATTCTTTTAGAGCTACAGTAATTGGCATTCGTCCAATAAGTTCTGGAATAATACCAAATTTTACTAAATCATCAGAAGTTGTTTGATTTAATAAATCCATTTTCTGTTCTTCGTTCATTTTTCCAAGATTAGAACCAAATCCCATTGAATGTTCTGTTGTTCTTTGTTCAATTATTTTGTCTAATCCAACAAATGCACCACCAAGAATAAATAGGATGTTAGTTGTGTCAATCTGAAGCATTTCTTGGTTAGGGTGTTTTCTTCCACCTTGAGGAGGAACGCTTGCAGTTGTTCCTTCAATTATTTTTAATAATGCTTGTTGAACACCTTCGCCAGAAACATCTCTTGTGATTGATGTGTTTTCACTTTTTCTTGTGATTTTATCAATTTCGTCTATGAAAATAATTCCTCTTTCTGCAGCGGCAATATTACCATTTGCATTGTTGATTAATTTCAAAAGAACATTTTCTACATCTTCACCAACATATCCTGCTTCTGTTAATGTTGTTGCATCTGCAATTGCAAAAGGAACTTTTAATTTTTGTGCAAGAGTTTTTGCAAGTAATGTTTTTCCAGAACCAGTTGGCCCAATAAGCAAGATATTTGATTTTTCAATTTTTACTTCATCATCAGATTTTAATTTTTTAGCAACAGACATTCTTTTGTAGTGATTGTACACTGCTACAGAAAGTACTTTTTTTGCTTGATCTTGACCTACTACATACTGATCTAAATATTCTTTAAATTCTTTAGGAGTAGGAACATCTGACAATTCAATAGGAAGTACATCGTTTTCTTCTTGATCTAAAATACTTTGGCATACAGCTACACAATGATTACAAATGTTTATGTTTCCTGAAGGTCCTGCAACTAAATGGCGTGATGCATCTGCTGCTTTTCCACAAAAGGAACAAGTGTGTGAGTCATTTCCAAATCTTCTCATTATTTTTTCCTTCCTTGCATAACTTTATCAACAATTCCGTATGATAAAGCGTCTTCAGCAGACATAAAGAAATCTCTTTCCATATCTGCAGCGATTTCACTTTCAGGTTTTCCAGTGTGTTCTGCAAAATATTTAATTGTCAATTGTTTTAATCTACAAATTTCTTTTGCCTGAATAGAAATATCGCTTTCTTGTCCTTGAACTCCTCCCCAAGGTTGATGAATCATAACTCTTGAAGATGGAAGAGCAAATCGTTTACCTTTTGAACCACCAGCTAAAAGAAATGCGCCCATGCTTGCTGCTTGTCCAAGACAAATTGTCTGGATTCCACATTTTACATATTGCATTGTATCGTAAATTGCAAGTCCAGCTGTTACGGAACCACCTGGAGAATTGATATAAATGCTAATATCTTTGTCAGGATTTTCAGATTCCAAATATAGAATTTGAGCAACAACTAAATCTGCAGTTGTGTCGTTTATTTCTCCGTCAATAAATATAATTCTGTCTTTTAAAAGACGAGAAAAAATATCGTATGATCTTTCAGAATTTCCACTTCTTTCAAGAACATAAGGAACTAGAGTATTCATCTTTTCATCCATTTTTCTACCTCATTATTAAAAAAAAATAAAAAAAACAAGAGTTACTTATTTTTTATTTAAATAAATAAAAAAGGAATGTAATATAATACCTTATTGTGTTTGACACGAGATATTACACTTTACATTCCTTGAAAAAAAATTAGTTATAACTATCTTTTATTAAAAAGTTCTGCAAATGAAACTTTGTCACCTTTTGTAACTTTTACTTCTTTGTAAAGTTCATCATAAAGTTTGCGTTCTTTTGCATCATCAATTAAATATTCTTTTGATCTTGCATCAGAATAGTGTTTTTTTACTTCTTCAACTGTAATTCCACCTTCTTCTGCAATTTTACTGTATTCTGCTTCGATTTCTTCTGGAGTAACAGCAATGTTGCGTTCTCTAATCAAGCTGTCAACGATGATTCTGCTCTTAAGCATTTTTTCACTGTCGCCAGTCCATTCATTCAACATAGCTTCTTTTGTTTGGCCAGAAGCAAGAATCATTTTTTCTAACTGTTCTGGTGAAGTCTGGAACTGCTGTGCCATCATTCTCCAACGACCATCAAGTTCTGCTGCAAGCATTGATGCTGGAATATCAAAAGAGTTCTTTTCGATAAGCTGTTCCAATAAAGAATTGCTTTTCATTTCTGCAACTCTTCTGTTTTTTGCTAATTCCATATTCTTTTTGATGTCATTTTTAAGATCGTCAAGAGTTTTGAATTTTTCACTTACATCTTGTGCCAAATCATCATCAATTTCTGGAAGATTTCTTACTTTTACAGCTGTAACTGTAACACTGATTTTTTTTGTTGTTCCAGCAAGTTCTTTATCTTCTTCTGTTTTTGGATATTTTTTAGTGATTACTTTTGTTTCGTTCTTTTTCATGCCGATGATTTCATCGTCGATTTTGTAAATGTTTTCACCTGTACCAACTGTAAATACAAAATCCTGTCTTTTTGAACCTTCGATTTCTTTATCGTTATCATCAAGTTCTGAATAGTTGATTGTAACGATATCATCTTTTGCAACTTTTTCATCATCTTTTTTATCCATAACCATTGCATTACGGAGCTGAATTGCTTTTAATTCTTCCTGGATTTCGTTATCACCAATTTCAACTTGTGGTTCTTTAACTGTGATTCCGCTAAAATCTTTTACAGAAACTTTTGGGAATACATCGTAAGTTACAGAATAAACTAAATCTTTTTTTGTATCAAATTCTGGCATTTCGTCCATAACTGGCTGCTGATATGGAAGAGGGCGATTTTCTGTTTCTTTTTCAAAAATTTCATTTAATGACTTATCAATTAATTCGCTAAGTGCATCTGCTTTTAATGATTCGCCGAATTTGCGTTCTAACACTGCAGCAGGAACGTGTCCCTTACGGAATCCTGGTATCTGTGCAGATTTTACATATTTTGCAACAGTACTATTATAAGATTCTTCAACATCTTTTTTAGCAATTGTTACTGTAAGTTTTACAGCTGATTTTTCAAGATTTGTGAATTCTTTTGTAAGTTTCACGCTTATGCTCCTGTACGCACTTTTTGTGCAAATGATATTTTTTTTTATACAGATTTTTCTGTAAGAATAAAAAAAAGCGACTCAGGTTTGCCCTGAATCGCTTTTTATGTTAGAGCGGAAAACGGGAGTCGGACCCGCGACATCCACCTTGGCAAGGTGGCGCTCTACCACTGAGCTATTTCCGCAAAAATTGGCGTCTTCCGGCCGTTTTGAAAAGAGCGGAAAACGGGAGTCGGACCCGCGACATCCACCTTGGCAAGGTGGCGCTCTACCACTGAGCTAT
>JAEIGA010004104.1_pt1 | contig 22535 bp, 14 predicted proteins | sample 9270691 | NCBI WGS metagenome assembly JAEIGA01 (sample SAMN17057246, study PRJNA624740) | gut metagenome | biome: biome; isolation source: fecal sample | host: Bos grunniens | place: China: Xizang | collected 2019 | reverse complement strand
GTATGGCAGATACGCACGAATTCATCGACATATGCCTGTCTTTCCTCAGGAGTGAACTGGTCATAGCACCAGTCATATACCATTCCACCCACCATAAGCATCGATCCGCTTGCACGCGAAAGGTCATTCTTAGTTCCGAAATGGGTTTTCTTAAGAGTATCGAGCATAGAAGTAATGGCTTCTCGGGCAACAGAAGCATCCCGATTGACGAGATAATCCAGAGCTTGAAGCTGAACCTTCGAGGTCAGTCCTCTCATCTTTGCATAATATCTGAATCCCCTGTCCTTTTCGGCAGCCTCCTCCTCAGGAGTCCTCGGTACGGAAGCCTTCTGCAGCTTGCTTATGATCTTCTTACCCTCCGCATGAGCCATACGTTCTTTCAGCGCAGGTATTTCCTCTGCGCGCACAAACACTCTCGGATGCTCCTTTGGCGGCAGCGGAACTGTGACACCGTCGACTTCAGCCCAGACAACAGTCTTTTCCTGGCGTTCCTGTGCCCAGGCTGCCATTGACACTAAAAGACAAACCGCAAATGCTGCTATATTTCGTTTCATAGTAATAAGTTTTTATGGGACGCTTCCCCGCCTGCTAGTTGAGCGTAGTCAGAACAAAGATAGGATAGTGGTCGGAAATATACCTGACACCGGCATAGGCACTGTTTGCTGTGCAATAACTACGGATCTTGAAACCAGGCGAAAGGAAAATATGGTCAATGATCTTGTTGCTTGAACCCCAGTTATTGAATGTTCCTATATTATCCGAACTTGGGGCTTTAAGACGCGCATTGTACATAGTTTCTTCGCACACTTTGAAGATATCGCTTGTCTGAAGCGTGTTGAAATCGCCTACAAGTACCTGTGGAAGTTTCTCTGTATTGAGCTCAGCGAACTTCTGCATGATTACCTGCATACCGCCGGCCTGAGCCTTAGGTCCCTCGTGATCAAGGTGAGTGTTGATAAAGAAGAATCTCTTGCCATTACGAGTCACCTTCACAACAGCCCATGTCGCCATTCTCTTGTATGTAGCATCCCAGCCGACATTCGGAGTCGATGTGTCTTTCTCTGTAAGCCAGAAATATCCATATTTCTCTATCGAGCAGAGGTTCTTATTGTATATCACTGATCCAGTCTCTCCCTCGACATCCTTTCCAGTATCCCTGCACACGCCGAAACCTTCATAATCAGGACAAGCCTTAAGAATATCCGTTCTCTGGAACTTACGCGCCTCCTGAAGACCTACAATCATAGGCTCCTCTGTCTTAAGCATCTCATAAACGCCAGCCTTTCTCTTATCCCAAGCATTTGCAGTTCCCTTGTCACTGGTACCTGTACGGATATTGAATGACATGATCTTTATCAGAACTCTGTCTCCCGTATTACCACCGCTTGGTTTTGATGTCGGTGTTGAGGAATCTGCAGCCGGCTGTTTGTCCTTGCCATCGCAAGACGCAATCGAGAATGCCATCATAATGGCGAGCGTTACCTTAAATAAATTCTTCATATGCCTTATATTTGTGGCAAATTTAAGATTTTATTAATCAGAATCAAATACATAACTTTGCGGAAGAAAACAGTCATATATGTCACTCAGGAATCTCATAATAACGACACTTATCGCAGGAACATGCTCAATCATATCATCTTGCGACACTTTGGAAACTCCTCCTGCAAGTACGGAGCCGGACAATACCGGATCTGAAACAGAATCAGGAAACACTGAAAAAGCAGATGAGTTTGTGATTCTTTTCACAAATGACTTCCATAGTCAGATAGAGCCTCTGAGCAAAGAAGAGACCTACAATGCCGACCGTGGAGGTGTAAAGAGGATCAAGGCACTGGTCGATAGTGTAAGAGCTGCAGAAAAGACCGTATTTCTGGTTGACGCAGGCGATTTTGTACAAGGAACATACTACTTCAGCCTGTTGAACGGCGTGGTCGAGATGGACATCATAGATGCTCTTGAATACGATGTCCGCACCCTCGGCAATCATGAGTTCGACAAAAAGATGGTCTGTCTGAATGATATGCTGACCTGGAGCAAGTCCCCTGTAGTCGCTTCAAACTACGATTTCACCAGAACCAGTCTTGCAAACCGCATAAAGCCGTCCATGATAATAGAAAAGAATGGCATCAAGATCGGCTTCATCGGTCTGAATGTCAAGCTTGACAATCTGGTAGCGCCATCATCTTACGAAGGAGTGGAATGGCAGAATGCCATCAATGTGGCTGACAAGGAAGCGCTGGATCTCCGTAACAAGGGTGCCGATCTGGTTATCGCACTTTCACACCTGGGTTATGAGAAAAACAGTTCGGAGGTATATTATGACAGGGGCATTGCCATGAACACCTCCCATATAGATATGATTATCGGAGGTCATTCGCATACATTCCTCAACTATGCCGACTACGTAAGGAATCAAGACAACGAAAGCATCCCTATTGTCCAGACCGGCAGCAAGGGAATATGTCTGGGATATGCGAAAATCAAGTTGAACAAGGGCGGACAGCCTTCATTCACATACAGACTCATCCCTGTAAAGAATCATCTGGACAAGAAACTTGACCCCGAGTTCTCCAGAATGATAGACGAGCACTCATCATCTGTAAACGTGAAGATGAAGGAAGTCCTGGGACACTGTCCTCAGGCAATAAGGAAAGGAAGTCCCGAGAGTCCTCTGTACAACCTTACGGGAGACGCTCTGATCTGGATGGCTAAAGAGTACATGGATACAGACGCGGATGTCAGCATCTACAATGCCGGCGGCATAAGATCGGAAATTTCTGCCGGAAACCTTACAATCGGTGATGTCTATGCCGTATATCCGTTTGACAATCTTCTGTCAATCGTAACTCTCAGAGGAAGTGACCTTAAGACATTGTTCAACTACGTTGCATCAAGTGGCGGCCTGCCGGTCAATTCCGCTGTCAAGCTGATAATCAGCAATAACAAGGTCAAGTCTGTCACAATAAATGGAAAGGCCATAGACGATAACAAGATTTACACAGTGGCAAGCATTGATTATCTTGTCGAGCTGAAAAGATATGGATTTGACAATGCCGTAAGCATAACCAATGCGTCAGAAATCATCAGAGATTATTTTGTAGGATACTTCCGTCATCTGTCAGCGCAGAATGGAGGAAAGATCACCGCCTATACTGATGGAAGAGTCGTTGTACAATAGGCTGCAGACTGTCTATAACGTGATATAAAGAATCAGATAAGCCACATTCTGATCCGGAGTGCCGGGACGATAATGCCGGTAACGGATGTAGTCTGCAGTTATGCTCAACATGTCGGAAATCTTGAAATCTGCACCTAAATAGTATCTTGTCTTTACAAAATCCTTAAGCCAATAAGGTTCAGCAGCTATATGGACCGAAACCGGAGAATCCGGAATATTGTAATCAACCTTCGCTCTTGTTCTTATGACAGGGGTAATCTTTCCAGTAGACACCTGATGTGTAAGCTGGAGACGGTTCCTGAATGAAAAACTGAAATCCGAGGCTTTCAGGTGGAAACTCACATCCGGAAGGTATCTCAAGAAAAAACCGTCAAAACACGAATAGAGAAAGTCCACCTGCATCTGAAGACGAAGCCACTTGAGGGGATTGTAACCAACAATGGGCCTTACAATCATTTCGTTATGAACCATTCCCTGCCCGGTATCGATTGCGCAGTACTCCAGCAGTCCGCCCACATGCCATTTGTCGAAATTCTTCCTGACGATGACATCGCCCCACAAGGCAAGAGCATCATCAGGCTTCTCCGACACATCTTGGGCACGGAGGACAAATGAGCTGAGAAGCAATGCAAGGGCTGCCAGAAACCTTTTCATAGGGCTGAAATTAGCGAGGCGCAAAATTAAATATTTTGTTTCTTTTGACGAAAAGATTTAACTTTATGTGATATTTGAATATTAAAACAGACAGCATATATGGAAAGAATCATTGAGTGCGTACCGAATTTCAGCGAGGGACGCAATATGGAAACAATCAACGCCATCGTTGATGCTATCGAGAAATCCGGAGGCGTGAAAGTCCTTGACGTGGATCCCGGCGAAGCGACCAACCGTACCGTCGTCACCTTTGTAGGAAATCCGGAAAGCGTTGTGGATGCCGCATTCCAGGGAGTGAAGCGCGCTGGTGAGCTGATCGACATGAGACAGCACCATGGAGCGCACCCTCGTTCGGGAGCAACGGATGTCCTTCCTCTGATCCCGATATCAGGTATCACCCTTGATGAATGCGCAGACCTTGCAAGAAAGCTGGCGGAGCGCATCTACACCGAACTTGAAATTCCATGCTATTGTTATGAAGCGGCGGCCCGGAAGCCTGAAAGGAAGAATCTCGCAGTCTGCCGCGCAGGCGAATATGAAGCGCTTCCTGAAAAGATGGCAGATCCTGACCGTCAGCCGGATTTCGGACCGGGACATTACACAGAACGTGCGGCTCAGGCAGGCGCCACCAATGTCGGTGCCCGTGATTTTCTGATTGCTGTGAATTACAACCTCAACACCACATCTACCCGTCGCGCTAATGCCATAGCGTTCGATGTACGTGAGAAAGGCCGTCCGAAAAGAGAGGGTAATCCGATCACAGGCAAGATTGTAAAGGATGAAAACGGCAAGACCGTAATGATTCCGGGTACACTCAAGGGCTGCAAGGCTATCGGCTGGTTCATAGACGAATATGGCATAGCTCAGGTGTCAATGAACATAACAGACATCAACACAACACCTCTCCATATCGCATTCGACGAGGTCTGCAGAGCTGCACATGAGCGCGGGCTTAGGGTAACCGGAACAGAGATTGTGGGTCTCGTACCTAAGCGCACCCTCATAGAGGCCGGACGCTATTTTCTGGAAAAGCAGCAGCGTTCTACCGGTATCTCTGAGGAAGAAATCATGAAGATTGCCGTCAAGTCTATGGGACTTGATGATCTGAAGCCGTTCAATCCTAAGGAGAAGGTGGTGGAGTTCCTTATCGAAGACGAGAAAGAAGCAGCCGCAAAGGAAAGACTTGTCAGAATGACCTGCAAGGGCTTTGCATACGAAACCGCTTCCGAGTCCCCTGCCCCTGGAGGCGGATCGATTTCCGCATACATGGGAGCCCTGGGAGCAGCCCTTGGCACTATGGTCGCAAATCTTTCTTCGCATAAGGCCGGATGGGACGCACGCTGGAAAGAGTTCTCCGACTGGGCGGACCAGGGCCAGAGCGTTCTTGCCGAGCTCCTTGCCCTTGTAGACGAGGACACAGCCGCGTTTGACAGGATAATGGCCGCACTCGGAATGCCGAAGGGCTCCGAGGAGGAGCAGGCGGCACGTGCCGAGGCTCTGGAAGCAGCCACTCTATACGCTACAGAAGTACCTTTAAAGACCATGAAGGCCGCACTCAAGGTTTTCCCTATAGTAAGGGCAATGGCAGAAGAGGGTAATCCGAATTCGGTCAGCGATGCCGGAGTTGGTGCTCTGGCTGCAAGAAGTGCCGTTCTCGGCGCACAGCTCAATGTCAGAATCAATGCCGCAGGGCTTTCTGACCGCGCTGCCGCAGAGAGACTCTGCGCTGAGGCCGCTGAAATCGCAGCAAGTGCAATTGCAGAAGAAGCTGCCGTATTGGAAATCGTTAACAGCAAAATCCAAGACTGATGAACAAGTTTCATGAAGATATTCTTGCAGGAATACCTGCAACGCTTCCGGAACCGAAAGCATACGATCCGGCTATCAACCATGCACCGAAACGCAAAGACATCCTGAGTTCGGAAGAGAAGGTACTTGCCATCAGGAACGCTCTGCGATATTTCCCAGCCGAGCACCACAAAGTGCTCGCAGAAGAGTTTGCACAGGAGCTGAAGGACTACGGCCGCATCTACATGTACCGCTTCCGTCCCGACTATGAGATGTATGCACGCCCTATCGACGAATATCCTGCAAAATCCAGACAGGCAGCAGCAATCATGGCGATGATCCAGAACAACCTGGACTATCGCGTAGCTCAGCATCCTCACGAACTCATCACCTATGGAGGCAATGGAGCCGTGTTCCAGAACTGGGCTCAGTACCGCCTGGCAATGCAGTATCTGGCTACAATGACTGACGAACAGACCCTCGTCATGTATTCCGGACACCCCCTCGGTCTCTTCCCGAGCCACAAAGACGCACCTCGAGTGATTGTCACAAACGGCATGGTCATTCCTAATTATTCGAAGCCTGACCACTGGGAAAAATTCAACGCCCTCGGAGTGTCACAATACGGCCAGATGACAGCCGGTTCATATATGTACATCGGACCGCAAGGCATCGTGCATGGAACCACCATCACAGTAATGAATGCAGCCCGTAAGCAGCTTAAGGCTCGCGGACTCGCTGGTACAGAGGAAAACATGAAGGGCATGCTCTTCGTAACGGCTGGCCTTGGAGGCATGTCAGGAGCACAGCCTAAGGCAGGAGTCATTTCCGGAGTTGTCAGCGTGGTGGCCGAAATCAATCCGCATGCAGCTCGCAAGAGATATGACCAGGGATGGGTGGACGAGATACACAGCGACCTGGACCAGCTCATTCCACGCATCCGCAAAGCCATGGATACCAAGGAAGTTGTTTCTCTGGCTTATGAGGGAAATGTGGTAGACCTTTGGGAAAGACTCGCGGAGGAAGATATCCGAGTGGACCTCGGTTCCGACCAGACATCGCTGCATAACCCTTGGGCAGGAGGCTATTACCCTGTGGGATATTCTTATGAAGAATCCAAGACAATGATGGCAGAAGAGCCGGAAAGGTTCAAATCATGCGTACAGGAATCACTGAGAAGGCACGCGGCGGCTGTCAACAGACTGGCTGACAAGGGAATGTATTTCTTCGACTATGGCAATGCCTTCCTGCTTGAGGCGTCAAGAGCAGGTGCAGACATTCTTCTGGAAGACGGTAGTTTCCGCTATCCTTCATATGTCCAGGACATTATGGGACCTCTTTTCTTTGACTATGGATTCGGTCCGTTCAGATGGGTCTGCATGTCAGAAAAACCGGAAGATCTTGCAAAAACAGATGCCATCGCAGCAAAGGTACTCAAGGAGATCATGACAGAAGCTCCGGAGGAAATCCAGGGACAGATGCTGGACAACATCCGTTGGATCGAGGAAGCCGGAAGAAACAATCTCGTAGTGGGTTCGCAGGCACGAATACTTTACGCAGATTGCGAAGGCCGCACCAAGATCGCACTTGCATTCAACGAGGCCATACGCAATGGCGAAATCACTGCTCCTGTAGTTTTGGGACGCGACCATCATGATGTATCAGGAACTGACTCTCCTTTCCGTGAAACCTCCAATATCTATGACGGATCGCAGTTCTGCGCAGACATGGCTGTCCACAACGTCATCGGTGACGGTTTCCGTGGCGCGACATGGGTGTCGATCCACAACGGTGGAGGTGTCGGCTGGGGCGAGGTGATGAACGGCGGTTTCGGAATGGTGATCGACGGATCGGAGGACTCGGACAGACATATCAGCGAAATGCTGCTGTGGGATGTCAACAACGGCATAGCACGCCGCAGCTGGGCCCGTAACGAGGGAGCTGTCAATGCTATAAAAAGGGAAATGGAGAGGACACCGGGACTTAAGGTCACACTGCCGAATCTAGCTGACGAGGAACTGATAAGATCCGCCCTTGAAGATTAATTTAAGGCTGAGTCCCGCGCAGTTCTGATAAAGCTGTCCTAAATCTCCGTAAGCACCGACAGCAAAGGATACCGGAAGATTGGTGATGTTTTTTCCGAATTCAAGTTCCAATGCCATGGAGAGCTGCCATGGACGCTGATGATATATGGAATCATCCGGCATGCCGAATCTTCCCCAATTTGATGAATATGTGGTCTTGATGCTGTAAGGCACAAGACCCATATTTCCTTTTATTCCTATGTGATGGGCACGGATACGGTTGTTCGCCACTCCAAGCACCTGCCCGTTGCTGTCCGGCGACATCGGAGTTATAAGAGGCAGACCAAGTGTCTTGCCGTGATATGTCCATCCTGAAGGATATTCGCCGTTATTGAAATAATTGTCCCTGCCACCTATGACAATTCTTCCATAATAGTAGTCACCTGGCCTCTGCCAGTAGGCATCTACCTTATCCGGATAGACCTTTGTCATCTCCTCTTCCGTTGCAGGTCTGTCATGCACGTCACCCGACTGCCACGTCGTATGAACATATTCATATACCACATCTGTCACTATTCCCGAACGGTTCTTGAAATTGAAGACCAGCGAATACACTCCATCAGGAGCATTCTGAATCTTGATGGTTCCCCTGCCATCCTCGAAAGGCATGTCATACTGCACTGTCATAGTGAATGCCGGAGCCTTCCATCTCACCCTGACAAACTCACGTCCCAGATGGTTTCCCAAAGCATTCTGCCTGTCAGAATCTGTCGCACCCTCACCACCCTGACGGGCAAAGATAACTCTGTAATAATCCTTCCAGGTAGCGGGACGCTCACCTAAATACGGTGACACACCTCCCCACTGCACCCAATGGTCAAGACCAGCCTCAAGATCGACCTTTCTTCCCAGAGCAAGCTTGAAGGCTATGGACTTGTTATGAACAAGAGTACCTTTCACATATCTGTTATCCATCATCTTGTATTGGGCAAAATTACCCTTGACTCCGACCCAATGACCTCTTTCGAAATATATCCAGTCCGACCAGAGATTCACACCGGGAAGGTTTCTGGCATAACCCGAAAGTACCATATCTCCACCTGTAAGAGAAAGGTCGCAGAACTCATTCTGACGCGGTTTCAGACCTACGTCAACATGAAGCATCTTCCATCCTGCTGAAAAATACAGCCTGTCTGCCAATCCGGTCACTCGCGAATCCGCCGCAGAGGTCCCGGTCGCCAGACTTCCCACAAGATTGGTTCCCACACCGCAGAAAAAACCATGCTTTGACGTATAGAGGACATCTGCACCTCCCGTGAGAAGCGTTGATGCTGTCTGGGGCATATATCCTCCTTGCACTGTCCTTGCCCAGAAAGGGAGGATAGCCGAACTTCCCGCAGTGGTTACTGAGGTCACGTTATAGTCAAACTTCCATCCCTGCGCAAGAACCGGGACAGAAATCAGCAATATGTATAACAGGGACAATATTCTTTTCATAATATGCAGTCAAAAAAGCTTAGGCACGCAAAGATACGAAATTTAATTTCTATCTTTGTTCAAATAGAACATCAGACGTCTTATGGAACATATCATATCCGACAAGACCTTGACGATCGATCAGGTCAGGGAAATCATGACTCAGAGAGCTCATCTCGAGCTCAGCAAGAAATCCGAGGCAGCAATCTTGAAATGCAGACAATATCTTGACAGCAAGATGGCAGACATAGGCAGACCCGTATACGGCGTCACAACCGGTTTCGGCTCGCTATGCAACATTACAATCCCCACTGAGGATCTGTCCCAGCTCCAGCACAATCTGGTCGTATCGCACGCGTGCGGGACAGGACCGAAGGTAAGACCGGAAATCGTGAGGCTGATGTTGCTGCTCAAGGTGCAATCCCTGTCATACGGCCATTCCGGCGTGCAGCTCGAAACCGTCCGGAGATTGATCGACATGTTCAACAACGACATCATTCCGGTCGTTTACGAGCAGGGATCTCTCGGAGCATCCGGCGATCTTGCACCATTGGCTCACCTCAGTCTGCCGCTGATAGGTCTGGGAGAAGTGGAATACAAGGGAGAAATCAGAGACAGTGCTGAATTATGGAAGGAGCTCGGCTGGGAACCGATACGCCTGCGTTCAAAGGAAGGCCTTGCCCTGCTCAACGGAACACAGTTCATGAGCGCACATGCTGTGTGGTCGCTTATTCAGGCGGAAAGGCTCTCCGACTGGGCTGACAAGATAGGAGCCATATCACTTGAAGCCTATGACGGACGCATCGAACCGTTCTATCCGCAGGTTCATGAAGTGCGCGCCCACAAGGGGCAGATCGAGACTGCTGCCAATATACGCAAGCTGCTCGAAGGAAGTGAAATCATAAAGCAGAAAAAGACTCACGTCCAGGACCCGTACTCTTTCAGATGTATGCCGCAGGTCCATGGCGCAGCCAAAGACACCATAAGATATATCAAGTCTGTAATCGAGACAGAGATCAACAGCGTAACTGACAACCCTACAGTTTTCCCGGATGAAGACCTGATCATTTCAGCCGGCAACTTCCATGGAGAACCTATTGCCATTCCTATGGATATGATGGCCCTTGCTTTGGCCGAGCTCTCGAATATTTCGGAAAGAAGAATCTACAGACTGATCTCAGGCCAGAGAGGCCTGCCTGACTTCCTGGTGGCAAAGCCGGGACTCAACAGCGGATTCATGATTCCTCAATACACTGCGGCATCAATCGTCAGCCAGAGCAAAGGACTCTGCATGCCGGCTTCGGCTGACTCCATCCCGTCATCCCAGAGTCAGGAAGACCATGTAAGCATGGGCGCCAACGCTGCAACCAAGCTTGTCCGCGTAGTGGAAAACACTGAAAGAGTTCTTGCCATCGAGCTGTTCAATGCAGCACAGGCCCTCGAATTCCGTCGTCCGCTGAAGTCATCATGGAGCATCGAAAAGATATTCGCCAAATACCGCAAGGTCGTTCCATTCATAGATGATGATCGCTACATGCATCCTCTGATTGAAAAGTCGATTGAATTCATACGCTGATGAAGACCATCATACACAACATAGGCACCTTGGCTGGAATTCTTCCTGCAGATACAAGAAAGCTTGAAGGTTCTTGGATGAATCATGTAGAATGCCTGAATGATGCATATCTTGTCATAGAAGACGGAGTGATCGCCGCATTCGGGAAGGCTGACGGCAACAGCGAAAACCTGACGGCTGACGAATACATTGATGCGAATGGAGGATTCGTAATGCCTTGCTTCTGCGACAGCCACACTCACATCGTGTATGCAGGATGCAGGGACGGTGAATTCCGCGACAAGATTGCCGGACTGTCCTATGAAGAGATTGCCGCCCGTGGAGGCGGAATCCTCAACAGCGCGGATCTGCTTCACGCAACATCCGAAGACGAGCTCTACATGCAGGCTATGGAACGAGTGAACGAGATTATGGCGAAGGGCACCGGAGCTGTCGAAATCAAGAGCGGATACGGTCTGACTGTCGAAGACGAACTCAAGATGCTGCGCGTCATCAGACGCATAAAGGAAACGACTCCTCTGACAGTAAAAGCAAACTTTCTGGGCGCTCATGCTGTGGGACGAGCATACAGAGGCCGCCAGAGCGAGTATGTCGACCTGGTGTGCGACGAAATGCTCCCGGCAGTGGCTCGGGAAGGCCTGGCAGACTATGTGGATGTGTTCTGCGATGCAGGATTCTTCACTGTAGAGGAGACTGCAAAAATATTGAAGAAAGCGGCGGAATACGGTATCCGTCCCAAGATACATGCAAATGAGCTGGAAGTGTCCGGAGGAGTGCAGGTAGGAGTGGAATACGATGCACTGTCAGTCGATCATCTGGAGAAGACAACTGATGAGGAAATTGAGGTTCTGCGAGGTTCCGGCACAATGCCGACCATGCTCCCGGGATGTTCGTTCTTCCTTGGAATACCTTTCGGCAATGCCAAAGGCTATATAGAAGCAGGGCTCCCTGTTGCGCTGGCATCCGACTACAATCCGGGTTCAAGTCCGAGCGGAGACATGAGATTCGTAATGGCCCTTGGCTGTATCAGAATGAGACTCACCCCGGAGCAGTCATTCAACGCGTGTACGATAAATTCAGCCTATGCCATGGGCGTAAGCGATATTCTCGGATCGATAACAGTGGGGAAAAAGGCTAATCTTATCATAACAAAGCCTGTTCCGTCACTTGCATTCATCCCGTACAGTCACCAGACTCCATTTATTGAAAAAGTAATTTTAAACAGATAAACAAATGAAAAAGTTTCTATTCTTTGTTCTTTTCGCTGTTCTGAGCACAGTTTCATTCAGCGCGGCAGCTCAGGAGGAGCAGCCTAAAACAACCAGGTACGAAATCCGTCATCATGGAATGGACAGAAGCTACTGGCTCTACATCCCGGAGAACCTCAGAGAAGACGCACCCCTTGTGTTCGTCCTTCACGGATACGGCGGAAAGGCTGAGGGATACAGACCGGAAATGGTTCAGACCGCAAAGAAGCATGGATTTGCAGTATGTTACCCGCAGGGTGAAAAGGATGGCAAAGGAAAGAACTGCTGGAATGTAGGTTATCCTTTCCAGAAAGGCCTGAAGACCGACGATGTCGATTTCCTCTGCGACCTTGCTAAATATCTTCAGAAGAAATATGGTTTCAAGAAGGAGAATACATTCTTCAGCGGAATGTCTAACGGAGGAGAAATGTGCTACCTTATGGCTGCCGTAAAGCCTGATGCCTTTGCTGCATATGCTCCGATTGCCGGCCTTACAATGGAATGGTCTTATAAGAAATATACTCCGATCAAGGCGGTTCCTCTTATGGAGGTTCACGGAACCATGGACAAGACATCCAACTGGAACGGTGACCCGACCAATGCAGGCGGATGGGGAGAATATATTTCTGTACCTATGGCAGTAGGTATCTGGGCAGCCGAGGCACGTTGTACTCATACCGAAACAACTGAATTGCCTCTCAAAGGCAACAAGGTGGTTCTTCATCGTCATATGGGAGGCAACCCTGCGTGGGAAGGCGGTCCTGCCATCGAAGTCCGTCTTTACGAAATCGTAGGTGGAAAGCACAAGTGGGGACTTGACGACATGGACACCTGCGAAGAAATGTGGAAATTCTTCAGCATCTACCTCCGCTAACAAACCTTACCTGAACAACCTATGAGAAGATCCTTCATCATTATTCTTGCATCTCTGCTATGCATAGCGGCATCCGGCCGGAACGACACAGACTCACTCAAGCAAGGTTTCACAGCCCCGCCGCAACATGTGCGTCCTCACATATGGTGGCACTGGATGAACGGTAACATCACCAAGGACGGCATACGTAAGGATATAGAATGGTTCAAAAGGATCGGTCTCGGAGGTTTTCACGTATTTGACGCCAGTTTCTCCACACCTCAGGTTGTGGAGAACAGGCTTGTATATATGACAGAGCCCTGGCAGGAGGCATTCAAATATGCCATAGACCTTGCAGACTCGCTCGGGCTCGATGTCACAATTCCAAGTTCGCCGGGCTTCAGTTCCACAGGCGGTCCTTGGGTCAGACCGTACGAAGCCATGAAAAAGGTCGTATGGAGGGAAATGGTGATCGAAGGAGGCCGAAAGGTCAGCATCAGGCTCCCGGATCCGTACACAATAGCCGGAAAATTCCAGAATTACGGAATGAAGAAGGGACCTTCGACAGTTGACTCAGAGCCGGTTGGCGACATGGATTACACTGACATAGCAATTCTTGCAGTCAAGCTGCCTGACAGCTACAAGACCCTTAAGGAACTTGGAGCAAGTATATCTTCAAGCGGAGGATCGTTCACACTTGAGCAACTGACAAACGGGGACATCTCGGACACCGGCAGGCTTCCTGCTGGAGAAGACGGGTTCGCTTGGATACAATATAGCTTTCCTCAACCCCAGACAATCCGTTCCCTCTCGACAATCAACGAGATAGCGAGAAACGAAAGGCACTCAATTCCAGCCTACTGTCTGGATTCACTTCAGGTCAGCAATGACGGTATCCATTTCACCACTGTCTTCGGTATTCCTGTAGGTGACGCAATCCAGCAGACCATATCATTCGAACCTGTAACCGCAAGACATTTCCGTCTCAAGCACAAGAACCCTGTAAGTCCATACCATTACACGATGAAGGAACCTCTTCCGGATCCCGAGTATTCTGATATTGCAGAGTTCGTGATTTATCCGGAAACCCGAATCAATCATTTTGAGGAAAAGGCAGGCTTCGCATCTGCCCACGACATTGAATTGAATCCGACACCGGATGCTGACGACGAGGCCTGCTGTCAGGTAATAAACCTTGAAGGAAAGGTCAGAAACGGAAAACTGACATGGAAGGCTCCTGCAGGAAGATGGAGGATCTACAGGATCGGAGCGTCTCTGACAGGCAAGCAGAATCATCCCGCATCACCGGAAGCTACAGGATATGAAGTAGACAAGCTTGACAAAGAAGCTTGGAAAAGGCATTTCAGGAACTATCTTGACCTCAACAGGAATGCCGTAAAGGGAATGTTCGGAAAAGAAGGCATCAGCTATCTGCTTGTGGACAGCTACGAGGCCGCGCACCAGAACTGGACGCCCTCGCTTCGAGAAGAATTCACAAAAAGAAGAGGATATGATCCGCTTCCATGGTATCCGGTACTGACAGGACTTATCATGAAAAGTACCAAGGAAAGTGAAAGCTTCCTTTGGGATTGGAGAAAGACCATAGGCGAACTCTTTGAAGAGAATTTTGCCGTCCTTGAAACACTCATCAAGGAGGAATACGGAATGAAAGGCTGTTTCGTGGAATCGCATGGAAACGGAAGAGCCTTCATAGCAGACGGTATGGCAATGAAGAGATATTGCAGCCACCCGATGTCAGAAATATGGGTACAGGGAAGCGCGGGAACTCAGAACAGAGTTGCCGAAGGCATATCAGATATCAGGGAGTCGTCTTCTGTTGCCCATATCTACGGAAAGGAAGTCATTGCAGCAGAATCATTTACTGCCACCGGAGCTGGTGGCGAGGCATACAGATTCCATCCCGGAAACATCAAATGGACTGCAGACACGGAAATTGCCAACGGACTTAATCACTTCGTAATCCATGACAGCGCGCACCAGCCTTCAGACGACCTGAAACCGGGTCTTGGACTGGGCGTCTACGGTCAGTGGTTCACAAGACATGAAACCTGGGCGGAACTCGCTGGAAGCTGGATTGACTATCTGGCAAGAAGCAGCTACATGCTCAGACAGGGAGTTGCCGTCAGCGACATACTCTGGTATTATGGCGAAGACAACAACATCACAGGCCTGTACAGCCATTCATTCCCTGAGATCCCTGATGGATATGACTTCGACTTTATCAATCCGGACGCATTGCTAAGCGAAATATCTGCAGAAAACGGACAGGCAGTCACCCGGGCAGGCAAGAAATATAAGATACTCTGTCTGGACAGGAATGCAGAGAGGATGTCACTGAATGTCCTGAGAAAGATTGCAGACTTGAGCAGAAAAGGCGTAATCATCTGCGGACAGATTCCATCCAGGATGACAAGCATGAATGATTCTCAGGAAGAATTCAAGACCCTTGTGCAGGAGATCTGGTTCTCCGGAAGACCTAATGTCCTTGGTGGCAGATGGCTTCAGGAAGTGACACAGACAACAGGCTTGTCGCCTGACTGGAACATATTGAAAGGACGTCAGATAAGAGCAGTACACAGGGAACTTCCGGATGGACACATCTATTGGGTAAACTCCCCTCTTGCTACATCGCAGTGTGCCGAGATATCATTGAGAGTGTCCGGCTACAAGCCTCAGAAATGGAACCCTGTAAACGGAAAGATCTCCGACCTGTCATATAGGACAGACGGAGACCGTACCGTTATCAATCTGGACTTTGAACCAGATGATGCTTTCTTTATCGTATTCAGAGAAAAGACCTCTGAAACATATTGCAGCCTTCCTGAAAGTAAGTGCACTGTCATGAAAGACGTGCCGGTAGAAGGACTTGGCTGCTGGACAGAAAACCCGCAGACCAGATATTTCTCAGGAACACGCAGCTATTCTGTCACAACTGAGGTTCCGGAATATGAAGGACGCCTTATCCTCGATCTTGGCGAGGTGTGCAATCTTGCACAGGTTTTCGTTGACGGCAAGGAGGCCGGTATTGTCTGGAAAGCTCCTTTCCGCATAGATATTACCGATCATGTCAAAGACCGTAAGAATATCAATCTTGAAATCAAGGTAACAAACCTATGGGTCAACCACCTCATCGGTGACGCTTTGAAGGAGCCTTCCCAGAAATCCTCATATGTTTCGTTTGATTTCTACAGAGGTAACGAGCCTCTTCTGAAATCAGGTCTGATCGGACCGGTAAGACTTATTCAGCAGTAACTGCCTCAACCGCAACTTCTTCTACAACTACAGTATCAGCAGTTGCAAGACTGTCAGTTGCAACAACTTCCTCTACAGCCTCAACCTGGTTGAAACGAGGAAGCGGTGATGTGTAACCTGCCCATGCGAGAAGATTTCCCAACCAGAGACCCGCGAGAACGATCACTATTGCCACAAGCGAAACAAGTACCTTCTTCCATGCAGACATACCCGACTTTGCATATGGATCCTTGATCTTGAGCTTAGGGAACTTTGCAACATCTGTAAGAGTTTCTCCAAACGGAATGCTGATCTTGGAAGCCGCATTCACAGCCCAACCGTTAGCGTTAAGGAGAGGAGCGATATTACGACGACGAAGCTTGAGCCATGCAAGTACCATTGCAGGACCTGAAATAGCGAGAATGATACCGATGAATACAAAGACGAGTTTCCAGCCGAGGCCGCTCATAGAGTCAACAAGACCAGAAAGCGCTGTTCCAATCATTCCGAAAGCCATACCGATTGCTGCAAAAATACCGGCAACCTTAGCAATGTCAAACGGTGGTGCCACAGCTGGCTTGCCATCTGCCGCAGGAATAGCTGCAGGAGCTGCATTGATCTTGGCTGTTGCTTCCGACATCATCTTTGCATCCTTGTCAGCAGCGCTCTTTGTGATAAGATTCTCTACAGCCTTGGCCATTCTGCGATATGGCGACCAGAAAGACTGAGCTATGCTGATAGGATTGTCAATGACCTTAGTGATCACTGCATCCCATTCAATGCCATCGTTATCATAGTAAATAGCATTCTTGCCTACGATAAGGTCACCGATATCGCCAACTGTAACCGCAGCCACTATGGAAACCGTACCTGGCTTTGCCTTGGTGGTACAATCACAGTAAACGAGGAACATACCGCTTGTTGCGGCAGTTGCATTATGCTTTGCCATATCTGTAACCTTCATACAGAAACGACATTCCCTCTGATCTATAAGGAGTCTTCCTGACTGGAAGACCGCACTTACACCCTTGTCCTTATTATAGAAATCAGTGAGTGTCACAAAGTTTCTGAGAAGTCTGTAGAAGTCACGAAGGACATAAAGGAATCTGCTTACAGACTCTATGTTTCCAGCCTCTTCAGCCAGAGCTGTATCCTGAGCGATGAGATCCAGAAGCGCAGCTTTCTTGTCCTTTGCAACAAAGTCCTTCAAGGCATCAAGTCCCAAGGCCTCGACCTCAGCACCGGCCTTTGCACCGGCCCATGCCGTATATGCGGCAAACTGAGCACCGATTGCTGTCCAATCCTCCTCAGTGAGCACCTTCTTGTCAGATGCCGCAGCTTCAATGACCGTATTGAACTGAGCTGCCCAAGCCGGATTGACCGGAGCAGAAAGATCGATTTCCGCCTTTCCAGTCACTCTGGCAATCGGATACTCTGAGATTTCCTGTGACTTTGCTGTAAGATTCTCTGCACTGATAGCCTCTATACGTGATGTCTGTACACCAAGAGCGGCAGTACTGTCTGGAGAGAAAGCGGCAAGTCTTGAACGCATGAAGAAATCCCTTACCTTTGCATCCAATGCAGTGTACGCTGCAATTACAGCATCTGTCTTATCTCCGAACGGTGCCTCAACCTCAGCCTCTCGCCATGCGATATAAGCTGCAGCGGCGGCATAGAACTTCTCTACGAGATCAGCATTGACTCCCATAGCACCGCTTCTGTCAGCGACACCTCCAAGGGAAGCAACAGCCGCAGCAATCACAGCCTTTTCATCTGCATCTTCCGCAGTTGCCTCTGTTATCACGCCATCTCCATTGAAACGGGTCTGCGCAAAGATTGCAGCAATATCTGCAACATCAGCCATAGATATTACATTCGAGTCCTTGCCCAGATTTGCAAGAATCTGCTTTGCCGAATTATAAAGCTTTCGTCCGAGTTCATCCTCCTGATTGAAAGAATCGATTTCAAAATAATCCTGTCCCTTGAGAATGACATCGCTGTTCTTTATTGCTCCGGTCAACCATTTCGATGTTGATACCACATCATTGATACGGATCTTTCCATCACCATCGCAATCCATACACGCAAGACTCTTCTCGTCAATCTCCAATCCGTTCACCGGACATGAAAGAACAGTCCACATCTTAGGATCCAGCTCATCAAGATGAGCGATATCATTACCGGAAGTAATCTTGACACGGGTTGTTCCTCCCACAGTGTCAAAGCTCCACTTGTATTTACGGTTTTTGTCAGTTGATGCCATAGTTGCTTCAGATTATTTTCTTGTAAGTCCCAACTTTTCCATAAGTGCCTGCGGCTCAGGATCACGGCCACGGAAATTGCGATAAAGCACTGACGCCTCATCTGATCCACCCTTTGAAAGGATGTTGTCCCTGAACGACTTAGCCACCTCAGGATTAAAGATTCCCTTCTCCTTGAAGAGAGAGAATGCATCAGCCTCAAGCACCTCTGCCCACTTGTATGAATAGTAACCGGCTGAGTATCCGCCTGAGAAGATATGAGAGAATGATGTAGAGAAACCTGTGTTCTCGACAGCAGGAAGTGTAGCGTAAGGAGCAAGCACGTTCTGCTCAAACTCGATCACCGACATTTCAGGAACAGAAGTGAGCGAATGCCAGTTCATATCGATATAACCGAAATGGAGCTGACGAACCTGACCATAACCTGCAAGATAGTTCTTTGCAGCTACGATCTTCTCGATAAGCTCGGCCGGAATAGGCTCGCCTGTCTGATAATGCTTGGCAAATGAATTGAGATACTCCGGCTCATAACCCCAGTTCTCGAGAATCTGAGAAGGGAGCTCCACAAAGTCACGTGGCACTGAAGTACCTGTAAGAGAACCGTATCTTCCCTCTGCGAGAATGCCGTGAAGAGCATGTCCGAACTCGTGGAGGAAGGTTGTGAACTCATCATGTGTGATAAGTGCAGGTGTGTCAGCTGTAGGCTTGGTAAAGTTCATCACAGTGCTGATGAACGGTCTGTACTCGACACCATTCCTGATGCTCTGTCCACGGAAGTCTGTCATCCATGCGCCGCCCCTCTTGCTTGCTCTTGGGAAGAAGTCAGCATAGAAAAGAGCCATATGTCTTCCGTCAGCATCCTTTACCTCATAAACCTTTACATCCTCATGATATACAGGAACATTGTCAAGCTCGCTGAACTCAAGACCATAAAGTCTGTTTGCAAGACTGAAGACAGCATCTATACAGTTCTCGAGTCTGAAATAAGGCTTAAGCTCTTCCGCATTAAGCGAATACTCGGCCTCCTGATAGCGTTCAGACCAGAAAGTGAAGTCCCAAGGCATAAGCTTGTCAGCCTCGAATCCGTTCTTCTTTGCATAATTGAACACAGACTCCACATCCTTGAGTGCAAATTCCATAGACGGCTCGAGAAGCTGGCTGATGAACTCATTCACAGTCTTCCTGTTCTTTGCCATTCTCTCTTCAAGCTGATAATCAGCCCATGTCTCATAACCGAGGATGTTCGCCATCTTGATTCTGAGATCAACGATAGTCTTCACAACGTCTGAATTATCGAATTCACCGCCCAATGCTCTTGAGTTATATGCAGTCCACATATCCTGACGGAGATTTCTCACGGTGCTGTACTTCATGAACGGACCATAGCTCGGATAATCGAGGGTGAATGCCCATCCTTCAAGACCCTTCTCCTTAGCGGTTTCAGCTCCCATCACCTTGACATACTCAGGAAGTCCTGCAAGGTCAGTGCTGTCTGTGATATGGAGAGTGTAAGCGTTTGTTGCAGCGAGAACGTTCTTGCTGAACTGGAGGGTTGCAAGAGAAAGTTCCTCCGCCCATTTGCTGTAGACAGCCTTATCCTCCTCAGAAAGGTTTGCTCCACCTCGTACGAAACTCTTGTAGTTATCTTCAAGGAGAGTCATCTGGTCCTTCTCGAGACCGAGTTCATTTCTCTTCTCATAAACCGCCTTCACTCTTTCGAAAAGAGGAGCATTGAGTGAAACATACATCGAATACTCGGTAAGCATCGGTGACACCTTCTCTGCGATGGCCTGCATCTCGTCACTTGTGTGAGCTTCCATAAGGTTATAGAAGATACCCGCTACCTTATTCAAGGTCTGGCCTGCATACTCCATAGCCTCGATAGTGTTCTCGAATGTAGGTTCATCCGGATTGGCTACGATAGCATCGATCTCAGCCTTTCCTTCCTTGATACCTGCCTCAAATGCAGGAAGATAATGTTCTGTTTTGATCTTGTCAAACTCAGGTGCACCGAACGGTGCCTTTGACTCGGTAAGTAAAGGATTTTCCATTTTACAACTTGTCATGAATGCAAGCATGCAGCCTGCTAGAATAAGTTTTTTTATCATAATCGAAAATATTATTTTTTCTCTTTTGTACCAACCCGCAAATTTAATGAAATTTTCGTTATGCCGCTTATTCTGGTAGGTGTCATTATATATTTTATATCGAAACAGGCATATTCATCACGATGCCGTACTCTGCGATGCGATGTCACAGCCTCGAGCATGAATCCAAGATTCACAAGTTCAAACAGATCCACAGACGAGATACCAGCCCTCACCATACGGTCAAGGATCTCGTAATTATCTGAAATCGCCTTCATGATTCGCCTCTTATACGCTCTTCCCGCCTTGATCTGAGCATTATTGAATCTGGTCCTGCACTGTTCGCAACAGAACTTCTTGTCAGTACGTCCATATCTGATCTTGTGACCGCACTCCAGACATACAGGAATGCGTCTGGTGATTTTAGGATAATCCATATACCTGAGTTTTAGAAGGCAAATTTCAGCAGTCACCCCATCTTGTACAATAGCGGTCCACACTGTTTTTCTTTTTCTTTGGAAAGGTTTTTCTCTTTTTTATAATCAGGTCAGACTCCAAAAAGAATTTTTGAATGACAAGAAAAATCTTAGCATTTCAAAAAAGATTCAAAGAGACTAAAAAACAGAAAAAAACAGGCTCCCATGGGCCTCAGTCATAGGTTTTGGAAAAAGTTTTGACTTACTTTGCCGTCAACCTGCAAAGCGCGCATAAGATGTGGGGAGTGAATAAAACAACTAAAACAAGGAGGAAATCTTATGGAATACATCAACAGGATCGAACTTCAGGGAAGAGTAGGCACAGTAAGGACCAACACAGTCAACGGTTCAATGGTGGCGAACTTCTCTATAGCTACAGAAAATCTCTACAAGAACCGGGAAGGCAGCGGAGTCTCCGAAACCACCTGGCACAATGTCGTAGCATGGAGCAGCAAGGACATGCCTGACCTCTCCGGAATCACAGTCGGAATGCCTCTTCACGTTATCGGAAGAATGAGGACTACAAAGTACACGTCAGCAGACGGAACAGACAAATACTTTTACGAAGTACTTGCTCAGAAAATCCTGCCTGTCACAGACGATGGCAGCAACAGGCAATAGACAGGAAAATGTGCGCAGAAAGAGCCGGAATCCATCAGGAACCGGCTCTATATATCACCGACTGCCACAAGGTCGCATCACGCCGGATATATGATGGATTAATTTATCAAAAAGCGGTATCAAATCATTGATTTTTATCCTTTTTGGACTAACTTTGCGCCCGAAAAAGATAGAAACACGAATATGACGAAGAAATTCAACGATGGCAGATGGAGCCATAGAATTGACGTTGCGGATTTTGTATACTGCAACATTACTCCATACGATGGAGACGCATCATTCCTCGCAGGCCCGACAGAGCGTACAAAGAAGCTCTGGAACAAGTGTATTGAGGCATTGGAAGAGGAAAGACAGAACGGCGGTGTCCGTTCAATCGACGCAAAGACAATCTCAACAATCACATCTCATGCTGCCGGCTATATCGACAGAGAGAACGAGCTTATCGTAGGTCTTCAGACAGACGAGCTTCTCAGAAGAGCGATCAAGCCGTTCGGAGGATGGAAGGTTGTCGACAAAGCTTGCCAGGAGAACGGCATCGAGCTCGATCCTGAAGTAAAGAAGATCTTCACACACTACCGCAAGACACACAACGACGGAGTGTTTGATGTATATACAGAAGAAATCAGAAAGTACAGATCACTCGGCTTCCTTACAGGTCTTCCTGACAACTACTCAAGAGGACGTATCATCGGTGACTACAGAAGACTCGCCCTCTACGGTATCGACAGACTCATCGAGGCTAAGCAGAAAGATCTCAAGGGTATTACTGGCCCGATGACTGAGGACCGAGTAAGACTCCGCGAGGAGGTTGCAGACCAGATCAAGGCTCTCAAGGAGATCAAGATCATGGGTGAGTACTACGGTCTTGACCTCAGCAGACCTGCGACAAACGCTCAGGAGGCTGTTCAGTGGGTTTACATGGCATACCTCGCATCTGTAAAGGAGCAGGACGGTGCTGCAATGTCACTCGGAAACGTATCATCATTCCTTGATATCTTCATCCAGTACGATCTCGACAACAACATCATCGACGAGACAT
>JAEIGA010004103.1_pt1 | contig 22535 bp, 36 predicted proteins | sample 9270691 | NCBI WGS metagenome assembly JAEIGA01 (sample SAMN17057246, study PRJNA624740) | gut metagenome | biome: biome; isolation source: fecal sample | host: Bos grunniens | place: China: Xizang | collected 2019 | reverse complement strand
GAAGGATCCGGCTAAAAAGTACCTGGAGGAACACCACTTCGATCTAAACTGTGTCGGCGTTCGTCAAGCAGAAGGTGGTGCGAGAGCTACACGGTACAAAAACTGCTACACTGCCGCAACGGATGGCCCGAGCCAATATCGCCCGTTGTTCTGGTTCTCTGACACCGACAAAGAGGCATACGACGAACACTACGATCTCACTCACAGCGATTGCTACAAGGTGTGGGGTATGAGGCGTACCGGGTGTGCTGGTTGTCCGTTTGGTCGGAATTACGAGGAAGAACTGGCTCTAGCCGAAAAATACGAGCCGAAGTTCCATAAGGCTATGCTGAAAGTATTTGGGCCTAGCTATGAATACCGGAGGCAGTTTGAAGCGTTCCGGGAAGAAATGAAGAAGAAAAAGAAAGAGTAGGAGTGCGAGTGTACTCCTACTCCTAGAGCGACACAGATCGCCACCTTATTTAAGGAGGCGGTCTATTATTAACCCCGAAACCATACTACAGAATCAAATTATCGTAGCCCTCTGTAAGAACGGCTGCGTAGCTCGTAACCACACGGTAGGCCAGTTCTACACAAAGTACGGCTCTATCGTAAACATCGGACACCACGGCGAGGCCGATATCTGGGGCCACCGCATCTCCGATGGACGGGCCGTATATATCGAAGTGAAACTTCCCGGGGAACACCCTCGGGAGGATCAGCGAAAATTTTTAGATGCTATGACGGCCACCGGTGCTATCGCCGGGGTAGCGCATAGTATCGAGGAGGCATTGGAAATCGTTGCAGAGACCTAAGAAGCCGTGTCCACCCGACTGCCCGGAGAGATCTGGCACTTGTCATGCTGAGTGTCCCCGGTATCTCGCCTTTGTAATATATAACGAAATCTGGCGAGATAAGATCGCTCAAGAGAAGAAGCGCGAAAACGATCTGTTTGTCACCTCTCGCCATAACAAAAAGAAAAAGAAACGAGGTTGCCCCTATGCGGATAATCGTGGTGGATACTGAGGTGTTCAAATACGACTGGATAACCGTTTTTTATGATACCAGCAGCAACGAGTGGTTTGTGTATCACAACGATAACGATGCTGTCCGGAACCTTATGAGCCAGTCGGATACCATTTTCTGCGGCTTCAATAACAAGCATTACGATAACCATGTTCTGAAAGCCATCGCCTGTGGCGCTGATCCTACACTGGTAAAACAGTTAAGTGATTTTATCATCGTGGAGGATCGACACGGCTGGGAACACTGGTATCTACGAAAAAACAAGTTCTGGTTCGACAGCTTCGATCTCATGGATGATACCCGGGAAGGTACATCCCTCAAACACATCGAAGCGCACCTGGGGTGGAATATCGAGGAAACAGAGGTCGATTTTAACCTGGATCGACCTCTGACCCCGGAGGAAATCGCGTCTACCGTTCACTACTGTAAATGGGATGTACGCGCTACTGCGAAGCTGCTGACGCTGCGTAAAGGCTACCTGGATTGCAAGATCCAGCTCGGTCGGATGTGCGGCCTCACGGATGCCAAAGCGCTGTACTGCACCAACGCGGTTCTTACGGCAAAATTCCTCGGGGCCACCCCTGTACAGCGTTTCGATGGTCGGGAGTACGACTACCCTCCGAATATGCGAACCGACATTATCCCGAAACCTATCCTGGATTTCTTCGGAACGCTGGGCGATATGTCCATCCCGGATAAGGTGCTATTTAAGCGCAAGCTGGAGGGATTCGATCTCGGCGGCTGCCCCTGCAACTATGCCTGGGGCGGCGTTCACGGGTCGCTCTCTCAGTATAGCGAACAATCTACCGAAAACCGTGTGATTCAGAACCGAGATGTGTCCAGCCTATACCCGAGCTTGCTCATTAAGTACAACTACATCTCCCGGAACTGCGCGGATCCTCGCAAGTTCGAGAAAACCTACGAGGAGAGACTTGCAGCCAAGCATAGGGGAGATAAGAAAACAGCAAACACTCTGAAAAACCCTCTGAATACAGCCTCCGGAGCGCAGGATCAGCCGACCAATCCTCTGTACGATCCGAAAAACGCCCGGGGTATGCGGATCTCCGGTCAGCTATTTTTGACGGAACTTTGTGTGGCTCTCATCGACGCTATTCCGTCGTTCAAGCTACTCAACCTCAACACGGATGGTCTCATGTATTCGGTGAACAAGGCAGATCTTCCCACTGTGGATGCGATCTGCGCGGAATGGGAAACGCGAGTCCGTTTCGAGCTGGAAACCGACCACATCGACCATGTTCACATTAAGGATGTGAACAATCTGTTGTTCGTGGATGCCTCCGGCCATGCGAAAACCGTGGGCGGCTATCTGAACTTTGGTATCGCAGAGAAGGGTGGCTGGTCGATCAACAACAACCACACAATCGTGAAGAAAGCCGTTATTGATTACTTCGTGAACGGGACTCCGGTGGAGGACACTATAGGTCGGTGTACCGACATACACGAGTTTCAGATCATCGCTAAAGCCGGTGGTGGTTATAAACACTGTTTCCGTGTGCCGCCAGATTTCGAGGATCGCAAGAAACAGTGGGGTAGGGATAATCGCTATCGCGTTACGAACAAACACGGTAAGCAAGTCTGGAAAACCCCATCTATGCGCTGGCCCGACTACGACGGCCCTCGCTGCGAGGTTCAGAAGGTAAACCGCGCTTACGCCTCTGTGAATCCTAACATGGGTACTCTGGTGAAGGTGAAACCGGACGGCACTGTAGGCAAAATCGGAGGCTTACCGGACTCTGTAATTATCGATAACAAAAACCAGCTTACCCTCGATTCCGTGGATAAGACCTGGTACATAAATCTCGCTAATAAATACATCTCTGATTATTTGGGGGAGGAAACAAAATGAACCGAGCAGAGCGCCGCAAGCTAGGCAAGAGCGCCCCGAAAACGAAAACCTATGTGCTGACCGAGGATCAGATTAACCAGATGAAACGCGACGCTGTGCGTGAAGCAGCCAGGAAAGCGTTTCTCATGTTTATGTCTATTCCCGTGATGGTGCTGCACGACAAGTTCGGTTTCGGTAAGCAACGACTTGGTAAATTTATGGACTATGCACTCGTCTGGTATGAAAGCGTTGAAAACAACGAAACGCACCTTATGGAGCTGGTGAAGATAGCCGAGGACGAGTGCGGTGTCCGCACTATTTCTCGGGAGGGTAACAATGATTGACATTATTGCAGGAACTATTCTTTTTCTTATGCTACTGGTGGTCTGGGCGGCTCTCAGAACTGCCGGTAAGACTGATGATGAAATGGGGTTAAGAGATGATTAAAGACTCGGGCGAACGCCGGGAATTTTCCACCGGCGCTGTGAGAGATATCCAGGTAGGGAAGGGGAGAATGGATCTCCTGCCCTGGGCTGCCATCATGGAGGTATCCAAGCACTGCGAGGCCGGTGCGGCAAAATACGGCGAACACAATGTAGATAAGGGAATACCCACCCATTCTCTTTGTGATTCTGCCGGTAGACACCTCGGGAAGTACCTGGACGGCTGGGACGATGAACCACACCTTCTCGCAGCAGCATGGAATCTGCTTTGGGCGATTCAGATGGAACTCAAGCACCCCGAATGTGTAGACACACCCTGGAATAAGGAGGCTGCCCCATGAAACGACAGGACGCAGAAATCATCGTCAAACTCGCAGACAACGGCCTGGATATTTCACCGACCGGGAGGGCGCTGTTTTTACACCCGAATACCGTCAAATATCACATTCGTAAGATCCATAGGGAGACCGGCAAAAACCCCAGGGACTTTTACGATATGTGTGAATTGCTTCCCCAGGCGAAGATGCTCCTCCTCAACGGGGTAGACAGCAAAACCATGAAAGCCCTGGAGGCAATGGGCCGCAAGGCTCACGGGGAGGAACCCTATGATTAAGATGCTTTGGTTGGCTTCGTTCATCGCGGCGATCATCGCCGTATGTCTGCACCCGTTGGGTGACAAGCACTATGTTATCACTATCACGGTTATCGTCCTCGCCATTCTTGCGCTGGGAGGATATATAGCACTCATCATTTTACTTTTTGGAGGGCCGTTTTATTTATGATTAAGATTGAAAATATCGACATTTACGGTTGGGATGCAGCCGTCCGGGGCGCTCGTAACCCCATGAACTCCTGGGATAAATCCGACTCCTACTGGACTCACATCGAAGATCCCGAGACTCTGGAGACCGCCAACTATCAGTTTTTCCTTGGTGAGAACGATGAGCGACTTCTGAGGAACCTTGCGAACGCTGGCCCCGACCACGGTAAGTATCTTCGGATGATTACCGTTTCTATGGATATCACAGCTCCGTTCTACTTCTGGAAAGAATTTTCGACTTACAAGGTCGGCACCGTTGCCAACTCTTGCTCAACTATGCACAAGATCCACGCGAAGCCCTTCACCCTGGAGGACTTCTCCCACGAGAACATGACTTGTGATGCTATCCAGGTTCTTACCTCTGTGATCGACCTTCTGAACCAGCGCCGCAACGACTTCCTGGAATCTAACCGGAAGATCTACTGGTGGGATATGATTCAGCTCCTCCCGACCAGCTACAATCAGCGTCGTACCGTTCTTCTGAACTATGCTGTTCTCAAGGCTATGTACCATGCCCGGAAAAACCATAAGCTCGACGAGTGGAGAGTATTCTGCGAATTTATCCGCAAGCTGCCGCACTCCTATCTTATTACCGGAGAGGAGAATCACAATGCGGATGCGTGATGCCGGTATCATTGACCGAACCGTAGAGGAAGTATCGAAACTCGGCAACGATCCCACCGTGATCGCAAAACTCGTCGGCTGTCCGACCCAGCTCATTCAATACTGGCTCGACGGTGCATATACCCCGAGCGCCTTTTATCTGCGGCGACTCCATGAAATCGGCTGCGATGTTCTCTACATCCTAACCGGCAACCATTACACAGTTATAGGCGGTGATACCGATGTACGACATTAACCTTATCAAACAACGGATCTCCTGTGTCGATGTGGCCCAGCGCTGCGGACTACCCATACAGCGATCCGGCGACCGGTGCGTATCACCTCTGCGGCCCGGAGCATCCAATCCATCCTCTTTCGCGGTGGACGATGATTTCTACTACGACTTCGGCTCTGGCTCTGGCGGCGACCAGATCGACCTCCTGGCTGAATTACAGTATTCCGGCGACCGTGGTGCTGCCATCCGGGAACTCGCTCGACTCACCGGTGTAGCACCCGAGGGCGTGGATAACACCCACGAATGGCGCGTTTACACTGAGCAGATGAACGCCCGGACGGCGTATTATCACACCCAGCTTACCGATGCCGACCGCGACTATCTGCACGACCGGGGGCTTACCGATGATGATATTTCCCGGCTTATGATCGGACGCGTTACGGACGGGCCACTTACCGGGCGACTATTCCTACCGTACTTCTCCGGCCAGGACGGCTATGTTTCTTACTATGCTACCCGAGCGCTACCTGGTTCAGCGTTCCCGGAGAATAAATACATGAAGCAGAAACGCGACGATTTCTGCAAGCACATTCCCTGGGGCCTCCAGACACTCAACCGATCCGGCGACACCCTGGTTATCGCTGAGGGCTATTTCGATGTGGCCTCCTTCGAGTGTTCCGGCTACCCGGTTCTATCTGCGATCACCGGTCGTTTCTCCCGAGATCAGCTCCCGATCGTTCTTTCGGCAGCCCGGAAATTCTCTCGGGTATTCATCGTCTACGATAACGACACCGTAACCCGGGCCGGTGAATCTTTCGCGCAAACCATGTCCACGATTCTTATTCAGAATCGCATCCCGTTCATCGTCGGTACGGTTCCTATGCCATACCACGATATTTCCGAGTATTACGCTGCCGGTGGCAATCTATCACGAATCATTTCCAGCGCAGAACCCGGCGTTTCCTACATCGCCTCCCGGATCACGGATTTCACGGAACTCGAACGATTCATGTACACGGTGGCGCGGCACACCAAGCGAACGCAGCTCGACGAACTATTTTCACGACTCCGCGAATTACGCCGGTGGGATTCCGATTCTCTGAAATCTTTGCAGAAATCCTGCACTACGGCTCCACCGGAGAATATCGTCGCAGACGAAATCACAAAATCTCACCAGCTCGTTTACATCCCATCCGTGGGCTTTTACGAGTACGCTGGCGGCGTGTGGACTCGTATCGCAGACGAAACCGTTCAATCCTACGCGGATAAAACCTTGGGCGAGTTCTCCACCTACCAGCGTGTTAAGGCCGTCACGGGACTTCTAAAAACCCGTGTGCTGCGAACGGATATCGTTTTCGACCGACAGCCAGTGTGGAATTTCATTAACGGTACTCTGGAGCTTGAAACTGGCACATTCCGGGATCATAACCCCAACGACTACTGTTCCATGCAGGTCAGCTATCCGTACAATCCGGACGCTACCTACCGCGCCTGGGCGAAATTCATCGACGATGTTACGGCTGGCGATCCCAGGGCTGCCGAGCTGCTACAGCTCATGCCCGGTTATGTGTTCATGCAGGACTGCCGCTATGAGAAGGGCTTCGTCCTCTCCGGCAACGGCTCTAACGGTAAATCCAAGTACCTGGAAATCCTGCGACAACTTTTCAGCTCCGGCCCTTCGGGTGTTTCGGTGTCGCATCTGCAACCCAGGGCGCTACTCGATAAATTCCGGCTCATCCTATTCCGCGAATCTATCATTAACATCGCCGGTGAAATCCGTTCGGATCTCCGCGATGTGGAGGAGCTTATCAAGTCGATCATTTCCGGCGAACCGCAGACCGCCTGTTACAAGTCGAAGGATTTCGTGCCGTTCATTCCTCGGACTAAGCTGTTCTTCGCTACGAACTCGCAGCTCAGCTCCGGCGACACCTCGGAGGGTCTTACTCGGCGGCTTATTATGGTGGATTTCAAAGTCTCTTTCGTGGACAACCCCGACCCGAACGATCCCTACCAGCGCCCCAAGAATATTAACATCCTGGATTCTCTGCAATCGGAACTCCACTCGGGCGGCATTTTCAACTGGGCTTACGAGGGCTATAAGCTACTCCGCGCCGTGGGCTACTTTACGGAGACCAACGACCAGGAGCAGCTTCTCCAGGATTTCAAGCGCTCCAGCAATCCGGTGCTTGTGTTCTGGGAGGAATCTGAACACCGACCGGTGGAGTATGAGTATCAACAGGCTTACGCGGACTATGTTTCCTGGTGCGGTGCGAATGGTTACAAGCCGTTCAGCAGCCAGAAATTCCATTCGGAGTATCGGAAAGTCACCTCGAAGCATTATGAGCCATCCAGCAGATCCGTCAGAATCGACGGTAAGCCGCGAAAACAGCGATTTTATAGACTACAGACTACCTAGATGCACTACGCGGTGGACTACGGTGAAAATCCAGCAATACCAACGCTTTTTCTTATTATTATTCTTATTGTAGTCTTGTAGTATATATAAAATATAAATAGATAAATAAATAAAAATAAAAATATATATAAAAAGAAATAGGGGCCTTTTTCTCGAACTACGCGACTATGAGGACTACGGCTCCTATTCTGAGGAGGATTACGACTATGGATGAGAATGTTCTGGTTAAGCGCCCGGTTGGTAGACCGAGGAAAAATCCTGCGGCTGATTCCGAGAAAGCGATCACGACTAAGAAACGCCCTCTGCCGCCTACTGCTTTCGGGCAGGACACTTGTGAGCCGGGTGACAATTCTAAGTTTTTGGGGATTGCGCTGACCGTTTCTAGGATGCCCCTGGTGGATCTGAATGATATTAACGCGGTTGAGGAGCGCATTGACTGGTACTTTGACCTTTGTTTTGCCAATGATGTGAAGCCGACCGTGAGTGGCTTTTGCAATGCGCTGAAAATTAACCGTAGCACTCTTTTGGGGTGGAGAAACGGGACTTTCAGAGCTAACACGCACCAGGCGGTTATCTTGGAGAAGTACGCCATGATGGAGGAGATGTGGGAGCATTATATGATGAACGGCAAAATCAATCCTGTGTCCGGCATCTTCCTGGGTAAGAACAACTATGGCTATGCTGATAAGCAGGAGTATGTGTTGACTCCGAATCAGCATCACGAACCCCTGGATGTTGCGACTATCGAAGCGAAGTATGCAGAATTACCGGAGGATTGACACAACTTTCACGACTTTGCGACTTTCAGACCCCCACGACTTTCGGGGGTCTGAAATTTTTTTCACGACTTTGAGGCTCACGACTTTCACAACTTTTGATACGCTCGGCTGCGTGGAAATGCAACTCGAACAAAAAAGTGCAAAAATATCGATAAAAATTGATCGATTACCGGAATCCGGACTAACAACGCGCCCGGGCGTATCACGAAAACCGGTGAAAATCCCCCGGCCAGCCGGGGCAAATAACAAATCGTTATATTGTGGGCGCGCTGGCGGCTGTCTACGCTGCGAAAATATGAGCCTGGAGCGAATACACCCGGAGACCGGAAAACCGCGCAGACGGGCGCTGGCGGCCTCTGAGCGCACACGCGCAAAAATACCCCGGTACAATACCGGGGTTTTCGTGTTTGTGGGGCCGCTGGCGGCTCCCTGGGCGGCGTTTGGATCCTGGCCGGGTAAATGTGCCGGGAATAGGAAAAGCCCCCGGGACGGATCCCAGGGGCGGCGCGTTATTCTTCGTCTAGTTCGTCAATGCTCCAAAGCGTACACCCGGCAGTGTCGGCTATTTCATAGCAAGCCCAAAAATCGGGTTTTGTGTCGCATTCAAGAATTGCTTCAAAATCAACATTTATTCCATCTTTGGAGGCGGTCAGCAGCCACTTTTTCGGCGGCGATACTTTCACCCGATCGGCGGTTGCGTTATATTCGGCCTCTGTCAAATAGGAATAGCTTTGCAGGAATGCGTCTTTGCTCAGTTCGCGAAAATCGCGCATTTTTGCAGGATCGTTCGTAAAGGGTACTGCGTCGGTGATGCTGTGGGCTTCTTTTATGTATTCGTCAAAAATCCAGCTCATTTTTTATTCCTCCCTTATAAGCAAAGAATGAAAATTATAAGATCCACCAGCGCCATAATACCGGCAGCCCCGGCGGCGGTTACAAGTTTTTCGCGGCGTGTATATGTGCGTTTCCAGGCGTTCATGGTTTGGCCTCCTTCCGTGTGAATTATAGTTGAAATTCGGAAAAAACGGCGTTTCTTTTGGCTGCGTTGTTTTCCGGTAAATCCCGGATCCGCAACAAGTCGCGTTTGATGTTGGGCCAGTTTGCGACAAGCTGATAACAAAAGTCGCCGCCATAATTCCAGGAATCATAAACACAACATTCCAAATATTCCCGGGGTTTTTCTTCGTCAAAAGATAGCGCGAGGCTCCCCGTTCGCGCGCGGATTGACGGCGTGCCGCGCCAGTTGTCAATGATAATGGCCAAGGCGGCGCGCCCCGTTCGCGTTTTTTCGCTTCCTACTGGGATTTCGTATTCTTCGCGGATATAGGGACAAATTTCTTCTTTTATGAATTTTTCAATCTGCCGGGTTGCTGCTTTTGCTGCTTGATATTCGGTATTATTCAAAATAATCATGTTATTTCCTCCATAGAAAACCCCCGTTTCGCCGGGGGTCAATGTTTATTTGTATTTTTTGGTTATTTCAATCAGTACGGCCAGCGGCACATAGGCGACCGCGATAATAACGATTAAAGCGATCATTTAGCGGCCCCCACTTTCTCGAAAAAGTAGTAATCCGTGTGTTTTGTTTCATGCTGTGCGGTGCATTTGAAGCCGCAAGCCTCGAAAACGCCGTAAAAGCTGCTAATTCCCACGCCACCCTCGAAATAAGGAAGCACCCCGTAACCGGCTCCATAGTGGATAAAATCGCGGTTAGATTCGCAGCCGAAAGCATAGCCTTTTTCTGCTGCTGCGATTGCTTCCGCGCTCATGGCGTCGAACGCTTTTTCTTTTGCTGTGTAAAGCATTTTCTTTACACTGTGGGATTGATTCAACGCGGCCCCGATCGCAGCGGTGCGTTTATCGTAGCCGCAGCCGGACGCAGTGCCAATATAGCGTTTATACTGGCCGCCAGCATACACCACGATTTCGGCGGTAGGATTGTAGCCCCATACGCTGGAGCGCTTCCACTCTACGGAAATACTCACGGATTCGAGATCCGGCGCGGCGGCAGCCTTTTCGAGCTTTTCCAGCTTTTCTGCGGTCGCTTTATCCTGCTGCTTTTCGGCGCGTTTAGCGGTCAGCTCGACGATTTTCTCCCGGCTGATTTCTCCGGCCTGGTATTGATCCCAGCGCCGCGCGGTGCAATGGTGCTTGATTCCGTTGTCGCTGTATTGCTTTTCGTTCCAGGTTTCACAATACCCGTTTTCGATATAGAAGCGGGTTCTTTCCTTGGCTGCTGCTGCTTCGGTCTCTACGCGAGTTTTTAGATTTGTAAACATGGTGTTTTCCTCCCTTGTACTGTGTGCCGTCCGGGTGTTGATCCTGGGCGGCTATGTATTTCTTATTTACACCCTTATTGTAATACTATTAGTGCTACTTGTCAATAATAATACATGACAAATAATGCACAAAAAATGACGGCGTAATATGTATAGTATGACGATATCATACGGGTATACCCCTATGATAGTAAATAATAGTGCTATCATACGGGTATAAATTCAAATTATGATAGTACTATCAAAACAACATAATTTCATTGATAGTATCTGATCGTGTTTCTGTTGTGAATACGGCGCGCGTTCCCTGGATCGTTTCATATTGTCACTTGACCGCAAGAAATAATCAGGGGGCCGGGGGATACCCGGCCAGGGGGCCGCCGGGGATGGAGTGAACGACCGCCGAACAAAATAAAAGGCAAAATTAGTCACACAAAAGGGTTGACAAAGTAAAACAATCATGCTATATTGGTCATACAGATAAGCACAGGAGGAATTAAAAATGCTGAAAACAAACATTCAAAACGAGGTCAAGAAACTCTGTATCGATGAAAACACTACTCTTACTGATCTGGCGGTTAGAGGCGGCACAACCAAGCAGTACGCCAGTCGCTTACTCACCAAGGGTAGCTTGGTGAACCCCATGCTGGTGAAGCTGGTCGAGGAGCTGGGTTACGACATTGAGGTTAAGTTTGTGAAACGGGGTGAAGAATGATGGCTGAGATTGGAATTGGTCGTGTATCTACCACCGAGCAGAATCCGCAGCGTCAGATTGATGCCTTTTTGGAAATCGGTATTGATGAGCGCAATATCTTCATCGATAAGTATACGGGTAACGGTGGTAATCTGGAGGGTCGCGTTGAGTATCAGTTGGCTAAACGCGTTGTTCGTAAGGGTGATGTGGTTTATATGGATGCTCTGGATCGCCTGGGTCGTAACGCTAAGGAGATCGAGCAGGAGTGGAGATACTTCACCGAGGAAGTCGGCTGCGATGTAGTTGTAATGAGTATGCCTCTACTGGACACTCGCGGTCGCAGTGAGGACGATCCGACAGGTGAGCTGGTAGCCAAACTGGCATTGAACATTTTCTCCTGGATGGCCGAGCAGGAAACGAAGGAGCGTAAGCGTCGCCAGATGGGTGGTATCGAGGTTGCCAAGAGAGCCGGTAAGTACAAGGGTCGTAAGCCGATCCAGGTGGGTGATGCGTTTTTTGCTGTCACTAAGTTGTGGGTGGAGGATAAAATCACTTGCTCCGAGGCCCAGCAGCGTTTGAACATGGCTCCTGCAACATTCTTCCGTAAGTGTAAGGAATATGGTATTAGTAAGGCTTGAGTGGAGAGTAATCCATGATTAGTAATTCTTTGAGTAGTTTTAACCGAAAACAGATCCTAGCCAGTGTTGAACGCAACCGAGAACAGATTGGTAAACAGTATGGTGATTTTGAGGTTGTGGTGGTTGACTATGACTGGGATCTGTTGCAACAAGTAAATGGGGTTAGATGTGTTCACTGCGGCGAGGAAAAGATTGTCAACAACCTATCGGCGTTTGTGAGGGGTAAGGGTGAAGGTCAGCTCTGTAAGTGTCGGTATAAGAAAGAGAAGCCTCCCAAAGCGAGTTATCTGGATTATGTTGGTCAGACGATGAATGGTTTCCGGTTGTTGTCCTACGAAATCGGCAAGGGTTTCCGAACTGAATGTGTAGAGTGTGGCAAACAGAAGTGGGCTGGTGGTAAAACTGTCCTGGTGGGCAAGTTGGTGTGTAATCACCGGGTTACTGCCGTTTACGATGATTCTGTGATCGGTAAGAAGTACGGCCACCTCACCGCAGTTGAAAGAGTTGGAAAATTCTTTCGTTTTAGGTGTGATTGTGGTTTTGAGAAGGTGCTTCGCCCAACCGATGTATGCCGAGGCATGGTTACTACTTGCGGTAGGCCGGAGTGCAATCACCACAAACAGACCGGTGTAGATCCAGTGAGGCTGAAAGCTCAGAAAGATGGTTTTGCTTTCGAGAAGCACTTGGCGAATGTGTTTGAGTCTGCCGGATACAGAGTGACAAGAACACCCGATAGCGGTGATTTTGGTGTGGATTTCATGGTTGAGATCTCTGGTGAGAAGTGGGCGTTTCAGTGTAAGAAACAGAAAGTGCCATCCGGTGTAAGCGCCGTGATGGAATGTTACGGTGGTGGTCGGTATTACGATTGCACCCGTTTCTGTGTGGCTAGTCCGTCTGGGTTTACTGACCAAGCAAAACAGATGGCAGCGAAGCTGGGAGTCCAGTTAGAGACAGATGTGTTTCATTTTGGAATCACGACCGAAGAAAACGCTGTGCGGTTGCTGGTTACAACACCGACAAAATACGAACATACCAGAAAGGTCATGTGGGAGATCGATGGTGTTGTGAAATCTGCAGATCAGTGGTGTGCTGAGTATGGGATCACTCGTAGCACGGTGATAAATCGTGTTAAAAGTGGGCTGGATTTGAAAACGGCACTTACTACATCCAAGTACCAAGGGCGCAAAATCGAAATTGATGGTGTTACTAAAAGTAAACGGGAGTGGTGTTCCGAGTATGGAATTTCACCTCAGTTATTCGATTACCGCACTAGACAAGTCGGGTTGTCGCCTATTGAGGCGCTGACCCGAGAAAAAGCCGGACATAAAACGAGAGAATAGGAGGAGTAATCATGGCAGGACGCAGAAAACACGGCGATGTAGAAGCCGTAGTAACCTGTTTGGTCTGGGTGTTCTTCGGAATACCGTTGTTAGTATTGTCGATGTTGGGGATTTATAAGGGAGGTAAGAAATGAGTGGTGATCTGATTAGCCGGGAGGATCTGATTGCGAAGATTTTCCCGTATGGTATGCCGGACGGTGGGAATTACCCGATAAACGCCCGAGCGGTGAGAGATGCCGTGATGGGAGTAGTAGCCGTAGAAGCCGAGCCGGTTAAGCACGCCCGGTGGGAAGTGGTTCGCGGAGTGCTTACCCCGGGTGGCGATCCCCTACTGCGGTGTCCTCGGTGTAGGTCGAGGGAGAGTGAACACCTGGGAGGCATAGAATGTAACCGCGCTCATTGGAATTACTGTCCCCACTGCGGAGCGCACATGGACGAGGAGGCCAAGAGTGGAGAAGTTGGATAAGGTGGTTGCCGGTTTGGATAGCTGTACCGACTGCGATTGCCAGAACTGCAATTATAACGGTCGCAAGTGTACGAACCGTCTGCTGATGGATGCTCTGCAATGGCTAGAAAGGTTGCAAAGAGTCCGCGAGGATTATGAGATTGGTCTGATTCTGAACGCGGAGCTACCGGAGATGCTGTGGGGTGAGGGGGCAAAAGAATGAAATACGAGGTTCATAAGTACCAGGATGGCGAAATCGAGTATCTTCCGGATCTCCTGGATACGCCGATCTGGGATGATTACGATGATTATGATTGTCCCCCGTCTGTGAGGCTGGTTGCTGTGCTGTACCGGGCGGTGGCTGATCGAGAGAACTACTACCAGTTCAACACACCGACCGCGTTCGGAGATCCGGAGTATCGTTTTGCTTTCGGTCGGGCTTTCGGTATCATGGAGGCAGCCGGAATAGCAGAAACCAGAGAAAATGGAAAGCTAGTGTTCCGTAAGGGTCGCCGGGTAATCCTGGTGGTAGATGAGATTCACCTACACGAGAGCTACTACGAGGCGAAACGCGATATCCGAAAAACACTGGCGGCGATAATGTGAGGAGGAAGAATGAAAATAATCGAAATTGACCCCAGCGTAAAAGCGCTCGTTGACGCTAACGGTGGTTACTGTCCCTGCGCGATCTGGCAGACCCCGGACACGAAGTGTATGTGTAAGGAGTTCCGGGAGCAGGATAGTGGTGAGTGTCACTGTGGTAGGTTTAAGAAGGTGGAGGAATGAGAGTAGCCGGTGTGTTGCCGTGTAGCTTCGTGAACGGCGATGGCGCTCGTTATGTGGTGTTCGTGCAGGGCTGCCGTCATGGCTGCCGTGGCTGTCAGAATCCCGAGACTTGGGATATGAATGGTGGTCACGAAGTAGCGGTAAGCGAGATCGCTGCGGATTATCGTCGCCGGAGGCTGCTGGACGGCATAACGCTGAGCGGCGGCGATCCGTTCTATCAGCAGGAGGCGTGTCTGGAGTTGCTGGATGCACTGCCCGGGGAGAATGTCTGGATTTACACCGGATTCGAGTACGAGGAAATCGCAGAGACGGAGCTGGCCCGGAGAGCCGATGTGCTGGTGGTAGGGCCGTATATAGAGGAATTGCGCTGCGAAGGTGAGCTGTATGGTAGCAGTAATCAGCGCATAATTAGAAAAACCCCCGGTTAGTCCGGGGGTTTGTTTATTATGGTGAAAATAGACAAAAACAGAGTTTTTTTTTTGTCTATTTGGCGAATTTACCGAAATTGGTATTTTATTGTAAAATAACATATCGTTATTCGACGAAGGGAGGCAAAAAAAAAAACATGATTGTATGTGGGCACGGAGATGTTTTTGATTTTTGCAAAGACCGGGATATGGTGGTGTGTGAAACCTGGGACGGTGAGATCAGTGATTATAAGGGGCCGTTTCGCGTTCTGGTGACAGACCAGGATATGTCGGAGCAAGAGTATTATTTCCAGAAGGGTAAGCTGCTGGGTCGCGGTATCGAGCTGATTAGCACCCGATATAAGGATGATAAGTTAATGACTGAGTTCCTGGCTTACCAGGCCGAGCGCCGTAAGGAGAAGTATGGTGGCCGTCAGCCGTTCGGTTATCGCCGGGTAGGCGATGAGATCCGGGAGATCCCAGAGATGATCGCAGTAGCCCGGAAGATTGTCGAGATGAAAGATGCCGGAGCGACGCTGCGAGAGATTCACGAGTGCGCGGATATTCACCACCCAGACGGTCGTAGGATTAGCGTATCGACGATACAGCAGATTATTAAGAATCGGGAGAGGTACGAATGATGGAGTTGGAAAAGTGTCCGTACTGCGGTGGGGAAGCGGTCGTGAGACCGTTTATATATCAGATCGCAGAATTACCCGAACCTATAAAACTGTTCGGAAGATGGTCTCTAATAAAGATGCGGTATCGAGAAATTCCGTGTAGATATTATGCTGAGTGTGATGATCTTTGTGACGGATTTCTTGAAGGCGAGATTATGGCTCCGGCTGAAACGAGAGAAGAAGCTGCCGAGAAGTGGAACGCTGTAGTGATGGGGGTCGAAGTATGAAAAAGATTCCCACGCTGTTTGTCAGAGAGTTCGATAATCATAGAGTCGTAAATATCCGCGATGAGATTACCCCTGGTTGTGAGGAGGCGTTCTTGCATGGTATCGCTACGGTGAAGATCGATGGCGCTTGCTGCGCTATTATCGGTGGTGAGCTGTACAAGCGATACGACGCTAAGCATGGCAAAAAGCCTCCAGAGGGCGCGATTCCATGTTGTGACCCCGATTCTGTTACGGGCCACTGGCCGCATTGGGTGAAGGTGGATGCGAATGATCCCGGTGATCGCTGGTTTGTGAGAGCTGCGGAGAATACACCGTTTGTGTTTATAGATGGGAAGCCTCGCAAGGTTCTTCTCGACGGAACCTATGAGGCAATCGGTACGCATTTTAACAGCAACCCGTATGAACTGGAAGGTGATATGTTGGTGCAGCATGGCGTAAAAGTGGTAGAACTGGAGCGCAGTTTTGAGGCGGTCAAGAAGCACCTGGAGGAGAATAATATCGAGGGTCTTGTGTTCTGGTTGAATAATGAGCCGGTGTGCAAGATTAAGCGAAAAGATTTCGGCTTGCCGTGGCCGATGAAATGAGAGGTTTGAAAATGACCGAAAGATTAGATTACTACGACGAACAGAAAGAACGAAATTCAACCGCCCGTAGCGCCCGTATGCGTCCGGGTGGCAAAAAAAAATATCTTCTACCCAGCGACAAATTGAGCGCTGGTGAAATTAAAAAATTGAATGGAGAGATTACTGTGTACACGATGAAAGAGCCTATTAGTCTGAATAAATTCCGGGGTTATCCCAAAGATATCCAGAAAGAATATCTCAAGTGGTTTGTCGATGAATTTGGTGCGACCGCCAGAATGATGGCGAAGGTGTTTGGCGTTTCTGATACATATATGTGTAAAGTTGTTCAGCAAATGAATCTCAATGGACTGATGCCCAGATCTACGACCGTCGAAAAAAGATTGCAGTTTGAGGCGTGGTTGAGTCAGTACCGCCCCCAGGAAGAAACGAAACAGACAGTAGTCGAAGAACCCAAGAAAGAAAAGGCGAAAGTCGTGGAGCAACCCATGTTTTTCAACACAATCACCGGCTGCGAAATGAGCATGGAAGGTAAAGCAAGCGAAATTGGACAGATGTTGTTTAATTTGTTCCGGGATCAGAAAGTTTGCGTGAACATTAGTTTCGTTGGAGAAAAAGAAAGCGTGATCGAGGATGCGGAAATGGATTAAATGTATTCCTCCGAAGAAAGTGCAGGAGGAATTTGGCGATGTTTATAAGGGTATCTGGATGCCCCAGATGGATCGATACTGGGAGTCTGACGATGGATTATCGGTTATGAGCCGTCTGATTAAAACTGCATGGGGCCAGGTTGAACACATTACAATTAAAGCAATGGTCGGCGGTTTATGGTCTGGTGATATCCCCTGGGCTGTCAAGCAGGAAATCAAGGACGAGCTATTTGGCATCCGAGCCGCAGCCATCGAGGTTTTCCCTGCGAAAAAGCACCTTGTGGATGTGGCCGATGTGTACCATCTTTGGGTGTTGCCGAAGGATTTCGTGATCCCGTTTGGTATTCACCCGTTCAAAGATCCTCAGTGTGAGCCGGTCGAGCGAGGCTATGATTATAACATAGTCGAGGTGCAGGAGTGGACGGATAGCCCCGAACGGGAGGCCATAATGAACGCCCGGGATACCTCGGTTTCGCCCTTGGAGAAAGTGTTCACGGATGCGCTGGTGGAGGCTAAAGAGTCTGAGATGAGGAATCGGGTTGGAAATGGAAATACACAGACTACATGAAATGCTCACCGAGGCTGGTATAGAACACGAGTGGCGAGATCGGACACCCGAGTGTTATAAACATCTGATCGTAGATGATCTGGTAGAGAATCCGAGAAAATACACCCGGATAAACTGGGGTTATCAAATTATCGTCTATAGACCGGACGGCGAACGGCTGATTAGTGCGATCGAAGGTTACGGTACATATGGTTATGGTGGCTGGCTTAGTGAGAATGATGGTTCGGATTTAATTGAGATTATGGGTCTGCTAACCCCAGAGGAGAGCGAACGCGATTCGGTCGTAGGGTATCTCACGGCTGAGGAAGTGTTTCGGGGGATTGAGGAGGCGGTAAAGTGCTTGAAGTAATCCGATGGGTAACGATGGCGATTATGTGGGTTTGTATCGCCGCGAACTGGTGGTTGATTTGGAGAAATTACAAGCTTCACAAGGAGTATGAAAAACTCATAGAGGCTGTGGAAGAAAACCTCATGGTCGTTATGAATCTTAGAGATCGATACGAGGCTTTGCTTGGGTCGAGAGAGGAGGCTTCCTGTGATGCGGAAAGTGAGCTACAAGAAACTGTGGAAGCTGCTGATCGATAGGAGCATGAAAAAGAAGGATCTGATTGCTATGGCTAGGATTAGCCCTGCGTCTATAACGAAAATGGGTAAGAATGGTTATGTTACTACCGAAGTTCTGGAGAAAATCTGCATTGCGCTTGATTGTGATGTGGGTGATATCATGGAGATCGTTTGACTATTGACCTTTCCCCAAAATTATCCTATAATATCCCAAAATAATACTAGAGCGCCCAGAGAGCGCCTTCCTATAAGGAGGGCGCTCATTTTTATGTTTAAAATTCCTGTAATTGAAAGAATCAAGAAACTTCCCCAGCAGACGGAAGAATCTCTGCGCGATGCGTTTGGTGTTCTGCTAACCCAGGAGGATCGCCGGTCGGTGGATCATTATATCCGGTGGGTGCGTTCTGAGGCACAGAAAATTAGATCTGCCGAGATGTACGATTTGATTCGGCAGACTTATATATTTGCCGGTCAGTATAGTTTCGACGATTTTATGATAGCGATGGAGTGGAACCGGGAGCCGAGAGCAAGATTTTGGTTGCCGCGCCGAAAAGTGCTGGAGGGTAAACACCATATCGCAACGAAGATTCAAGAGTTCATGGATGATCCGGAGGCATTGTTCCTCGGATTCTCGCAGCCCCCCGGTACTGGTAAAACCACGATTATAAAGTTCCTGCTGGCTTACATTATCGGCCAGGAACCCAAGTCTGCGAATATGTATATTTCCTACTCGGACGGTATGACCAAGATGCTGCTGGATTCCGTGAAATCCATGCTGACGGATCGTGCTGAGTATTGCTTCCACGACATTTTCCCCGGTTTGGGTGAACCGGCTACCAGCGCGGAATATAAGACGATCAGCTATCGCCGCGCTGGTGACTTCCCTACTCTGGGTCTGGTTTCTATGTCTGGTTCTGTTACCGGTCGTACTCGTGCGAACCGGTTCCTTGTGACCGATGATTTGGTTAAGAATAAGGAGGAGGCTCGTAGTCCCGAGCGTCTGGAGAAGCTGTTCAGTGATTATACTGCCACACTGACCACCCGTATGATCGGTGATAATGTCAAACAGATCATGCTTGGAACCCGGTGGAGTTCTTATGATCCTCTTGGTCGCATGGAGGATGCTCATGGTGACGATCCACGATACACCTTTATCAGTATTCCTGTGTGGGACGAAAACGAGGTATCTAACTTCGAGTATGACCATCCGGATCGGTACACCACCGAGAAGATCCGGGACATTAAGAACACCATTGATAGTGCTGACTTTGAGTGCCTGTTCATGCAGCATGGCATTGAGAAAGAGGGTCTGGCTTTTCCTGCGGATAGTTTGAAGTATTATAACGGTATCCTGCCGGATGGCGAACCGGATAACATCTGCTTCGTAAATGATGTGGCCTGGGGTGGTGGGGATAGCCTTAGTATGCCTATTGCGTATGTGTACGGTGAGGATGTATATATCCATGACTGGATTTTTGATCGTAGGGATAAGAGTTATACGAAGCCTCGTGTGGTGGCGAAAATCCTCCAGCACAAGGTCAAGATGGGTCAGACCGAAGCTAACAATGGTGGATCGGAATTTTCCGACGATGTGTACCGTATCCTCCGGGAACAGTATCATTATTCGATTAACATGAGTCACAAGAAAGCCCCGACGAATATGGCGAAACTGACTCGAATTGAGCAACACGCGCCCACGATTAGACAGTTTTTCTTCCGGGATGCTAGTTGCCGTGACGATGATTACCGCAGGGCGATGAATGAGCTGACGGGTTTTAGCTTTACTACGAAGAATCTTCACGACGATTCGCCCGACAGTATGGCCATGATGGCTGAGTATGTTTTTGGTGGAATTAAGTATGTTACAGTGGCAAAACGGCCCTTCTAACACAATATATTGTGGTTAAAAACGAGAAAAACACTAGATGTAGTGGGTGAGCTATTGCTTTCAATATAACTATATGTTATATTGGAGGGAGAAAGGTAGGTGGTTTTTATGAATTACGGTCGCCGCATTATTTACACTGATGCGACAGAAATTACGGCTGAAAATGTAGCGGATGAGGTGCGTAAGGCGCTCGTGGTTCACGAAAGCAACCGTACCGACGCTGATACACTGTATAACTACTATTGTGGCAAGACCGCGATCCTGGGTAAAACCAAGGAAATCCGCGAGGAGATTAACCACAAAATTAACGAAAATCACGCGCACGAAGTTACCCGGTTTTATGAGGGCTATGTTTTCGGTGAGCCAATCCAATATGTTCGCCGTGAAAACGCAGTCGGTAACGAAAGCGATGATACTATTGCTGCTGACATTAACGCGCTGAACGCATACAACGCGGATGCCGGTAAGGCTGCCTGTGATAGCAAGCTGGCCAAGTGGATTCTGAACGCCGGTCTGGGTTATAAAATGACCCTGCCTAACAAGGCGTGGACTCCGGATGGTGATGAGTCTCCCTTCAAGAAGTATTCTCTTGATCCTCGACAGACCTTTGTTGTCCGCAGCAACGATGTAGACCAGCGCCCCATGATGGGCGTGTACTATGTCAAGCAGATGGACAACCAGGAGCGCGTATTTTCCGTTTACACGGATAAAGCGCTGTTTATCGTCCGGGAGTTCGGCGGCGTTGAGGTGCATCCTCATGTGCTGGGTATGATCCCCATTGTAGAGTATCCCCTGGATGAGTCTCGTTTGGGAATTTGGGAAGTCGCAAAGGATCTCTTTGACGCAATCGACAAGCTACAGTCGAACCGTATGGATGATGTTGTCCAGGTGGTAAATAGCTTCCTGGCGATCCTGGGCGGCCAGCTTGACGAGGAAACTTACCAAAAGCTGAATGAGTGGAAAACCCTGTGTCTGCCAGAGGGTGTGGATGCAAAGTATCTCTCCCCTACTCTGAGTCAGAATGAGGTGCAGACCTTAAAGGACGATCTCTACATGGCTGCGCTGACGATCTGCGGTGTACCTAACAGGAATGGTGGCTCCAGCACGAGCGATACCGGTACGGCTACGATCATCCGAGATGGTTGGTCTGCTGCCGAAGGTAGAGCGAAAACCATTGAGACCAATTTCAAGGAAGCTGAAAAGCTAAGTTTGAAGCTGGATCTCAGAATCCTCCGGGATACGGTTGGTACTAAGCTGCGGCTCTCCGATATCGATATCCACTTTACTCGCCGGAATTATGAGAATATTGCAAGTAAGGCCACTGTTCTTACTTCGATGCTGAATAACGGCAAGATTCACCCCGAGTTGGCGTTCCAGCACTGCGGTATGTTTGCCGATCCGGAAAGCGCCTACCTCCAGAGCAAAGCCTGGTGGGAGGAGCAGGAGCGTAAGGAAGAAGAAAAACAGAAGAAGGAGCTAGAGCGCAATGCTAATCTTGGAGGAAGTGCGGTGTCCGGGGTGCAGCCGAAAGCTGGGAAACCTTAAAGGACAGGCACAGATCAAGTGTCCAAAGTGCAAAGCACTGGTCGAAGTGGACACTGAGAATCGAAAATGTTATGTGAGACCCGAGCGCCAAAATAGAGCGCCAGTTAGTTAGGAATGTTGAAAGAGTCCCAACGAGCTGGCGCTTTTTATTTTGCTGAGAGAACAGCACAACAAACGCAAATATAGGCAGAGAAGCCTTAAATCGCAAGCATGGGCAGAGAAGCCTTAAATCGCAAAAGGAGAATTTCTATGAAAATCGAGATCGAAAATTATGAGAGCATGACCCCCGAGGAGAAGGTTGCTGCCCTGGAAGCGAATTACGCCAGCGTAGCGCAGGAAAAGGCTCAGAAAGACAAGGCCATGTCTGAGGCTGCATCTTACAAGAAGCAGCTTCGTGAGCGCATGACCGAGGATGAAGCCAAGGCTGCCAAGGAAGCCGAAGAACGCGCTGCACTGATGGCTCGCGTGGAGCAGTTGGAGCAGGAAAAGGCTGTTACCACTTATGTTGCTGCCTATATCGGTATGGGCTACGACGAGAAGCTGGCTAAGGCTACTGCCGAGGCTATGGCCAAGGGTGACACTGAGACTGTTTTTAAGAATCAGAAGATTCACCAGGACAATCGGGAAAAGGCCCTCAAAGCAGAAATGTTGAAGCAGACTCCTCCCCCGGCTGCCGGTAATGCAAATGTCGGTAAGACCAAGGATGAGTTTGACAAAATGACCCTGGCCGAAAAGGCCCAGTTCGCTGCGGAAAATCCCGAAGCGTACAACGAATTTTACGGAGGTAATTAACTATGGCTCTGAACCATACCCACCAGGCGTTCCCCAATTTTGTTCTGGAGAACACCATTGAAGATCAGTATAACTCCCACCTGGAGCTGATGCGCTTTTGCACCGTGGATAACTCCCTGGTCGGCGTAGCCGGTGACACCAAGAAGATCCGCGTTTACAGCGCTACCAACGCCACTGAGAAGCTGGCAATGGGTGAGGGCAATACCAAGAACATCGAAGTCGCTTACGCAGATGAGGAGTACACCATTCTGCTGGCACAGAACCGTTTCCCCTACTACGATGAGGAACTGATGCGTGATCCCCT
>JAEIGA010004102.1_pt1 | contig 22536 bp, 17 predicted proteins | sample 9270691 | NCBI WGS metagenome assembly JAEIGA01 (sample SAMN17057246, study PRJNA624740) | gut metagenome | biome: biome; isolation source: fecal sample | host: Bos grunniens | place: China: Xizang | collected 2019 | reverse complement strand
CTCATCACCGATCATGATGATTTACATTGTATCGTTCATGATTGCTATTTTTGGTATGACAAGTGACAGTAATAGTATCGTGATGAAAGTGGCATCTTTTATCCCATTTACTTCCGGAAATGCAATGTTCGTTCGTGTGGCAATGGGAAGTGTGCCAACCTGGGAAGTGCTTGTATCAGGTGCAATTTTGATAGTGAGTTGTGTAGTTGCCGGCATACTGGCAGCGAAAATCTTCCGATATGGAACCTTGCATTACGGAAATCCGATTAAATTAAAGACAGCGCTGAGAAAGGCGAGGTTGGAGTAAATTTTTTGGAGTATTAAAAATAATGGCGTGTCATAATTTGACACGCCATTATGAAAATAAATAAAAAAGAGAGGTTTGTGGAATGGAGTATATATATCCAATGATAGATGCGAAACAAACAGGTGAATGGTTGAGATATTTATGTAAAAGAAAAGGTATTACGGTGACAGAAATTCAGGAAAAATTACAGATTGCGTCGAACCAAGCGATATATGCTTGGTTTAATGGAAAAACATTACCATCACTAAATAACCTTTATGCATTGAGTGATTTTATGAGAATGACTGTGAATGATATGTTAGTCGATAATGTACATCCGCATCCATTTTATAGATGTGAAAATCCGTATGCAAAACGTTTATTTCTCTATAATTATAGAATAAGACAGTGTGTATGCGAAACATCCAAGTATTAATTGGATGACAGATAATTTCTAGTTCTTTATAATGAAAGAGTACTAGGAATTACGGATGTTGTTGTTTGACAATAGTAGGAAAGTGAAAGAAAATGTATGGACATAAAAAAAAGATTATGTTATACTATCTAGGCAAAGAACATATAATGTTGTTGATCGCACTCCGGTGACCTACGGGCCCGGGGTTTTTTTATTTTACGGAGGTGTAGAACATGGCAAAAGTATTTAAGTCAACGAATTCACAACTTCGCATTCTGCGAGACCGTGGGATGATTGTAAGAAACGGAAGTAGAATAAAAAAGATACTTGAGACGGAAAACTACTATAATATAATCAATGGATATAAAGATTTATTTCTTGATAAAACAGATACATTTTCCGAAGAAAAATATATAAAAAATACAAATTTCATGGAAGTATATGCATTGTATTTGTTTGACAGAGAGATAAGAAGTATCTTTTTGAAATATATTTTGGAAATTGAAAATAATATAAAAACGGTATTAGCATATGAATTTTCAAAAAAGTATGGTCATGATAATTACCTGAGAGTAGAAAATTTTGATACAGCGAATCGAGCACGGGATTCAAAAAAGACAAAAGCACAAAAAGTAGGTGAAGTTTCTCAATTAATTGTTAATATACAAAAAGAGATAGCGAAACAACTGACTAAAAATAATCCGATGATATCACATTATATGTTAAAAGAGGGATATGTGCCACTATGGGTATTAGTCAATATTCTTACCTTGGGTACGATAAGTGCTTTCTACCAAAATTTGAAGCAGGAAGACCAAAATAACATAGGAAGAAAGTTTTTTATGCATCCAGATGAAATGATGTCTATTTTATTAGTACTTACAGTTTTTAGAAATCAATGTGCACATGATGGAAGACTTTATAATATGAAAGCAGTAAAGAAAAATGGTCAACCAAACAGTATAAAGACTAATCAGATACATAGAAATTTGGCAATTCCTTTTGATACTGGCAACAATCCCCAATATGGTAAAAATGATCTGTTTGCAATTGTGATTATATTTAAACTAATGTTGCCAAAATCTTCATTTAATAAATTTTTCTTTGCCCTAAAGAAGGAGATTTCATCTTTGGAAAAGAAATTAAGAAAAGTTGGAATAAATGTGATATTGCGTGAAATGGGCTTCCCGAGTAATTGGATGGATATAAAGGAGATAGGGCATTCCTGTTCGTTACCATTAACAAAAGCGTGAATTCCTACAAATTCACGCTTTTATAATACTATTTCCCCGAATCTGTTATCAGACTCCGATACTTCTTCGGGGTCATTTTTTTATATTTCTTAAACACTTTCACAAAATAAGAACTATCGTTAAACCCACACTGATATGCAATTTCTGTAATCGAAAGGTTCGTATTAATCAAGAAAATGCAAGCTCTTTCCATACGATAGGAGTTCAGATACTCAATCGGCGTTTGACGGAAGAAATCACGGAATGATGAGGCAAAACGATTAATTGCCATTCCGGAAACCTGCGCCATCTCATCCAATGTAATTGGGTTCATGTATGATTTCTCAATAAAGTCCAAGAGCGGTTTGAACATCTTAACATTTGTAGAACTCTTTGTGTTGTCCTTGTAGTGATGATCTACATAAATCGTGCCTAATAGTTCAAACAATGTACTTAGAATTAACAAATCTTGCTCACTTGACTGAATGGAAGCCAGTGCAAACAAGCGATTCGTAATGCGATACAAATCGGCATCTCTAGTCGGATGAAATGGAAGAATGCTTATCTTGTTGCTGGTAAATGTATGTAAAATGTCCTTGCAAAGAGATGTGCGAAGCAAAATCTCATCTGCATCAAAATCAATCACCTCATACACACAGTCTGTCGGGAAATACCCATGAATAATTTCCTGATTCACAAATACAATCTCATTCGGACCGGCGGTCACTTCATCTTCATTCATATAGACCGTCAATTCCCCACTAATCACACGTACAATCTCGCACGGGCGGTGCCAGTGCAGTGGCATCTGATAAAAAGGATGCTTATCATCAATGTGGTGAAATGATAGCGGAATATTACGCAATTCATGCGTTACCTGTTCATTATAATCTAAACCTAACATGTCGACCTCCTCCGTTCTATTGTACAACATCTATAATTATATAACAATTACCAAAAATTGTATACAAAATTAACAAAATTTGGTTAAACCGTGGAAATATTACCATTTTTCGGGTGTTATACAACCAGAAATGACCATGTATAAGTGGTACAATTACAATAGTAGAAAAATGCCGAAGTTTGTGCAAAAAGATGAAAGGAGGAAAGAGCATGAAAATTGTAATTGGTTCACTGCAGTGCGAAGGCAATAGTCTCACCCCAATACATACAAAATTTGAAGATTTTGACTATGCAGTGGGCGAAGCAATGTATGAGGAAATTCAAGTGGTAGATTTCTTCAAAGAGAACGGATGCGAAATCGTACCAACCATTTATGCCCACGCTTTACCAGGCGGTGCAGTGGTCAAGGAAGACTTCCTGAGACTGGCGAACGAGCTGGTGGATGCCATTCCGGAATATGGAATTGACGGTATATGGTTATATTTGCATGGGGCAATGTACGTGGAAGAAATCGGTTCGGGTGACACCTATTTATTAAAAATGGTGCGAGACAAGGTTGGTTATGATATTCCGATTTCAGTGGCAATGGATTTCCATGCAGACAATACAGATGAAATCGTGAAGCTGGCTAACTGCATTACCGGATTTCGAACCGCCCCTCATTGTGACCATAAAGAAACGCAGATTCGTGCAGCACAGATGCTTCTTACATGTATTGAAAGAAATATCTTACCACAGCCACAAATGGCAAGAGCAAATGTAGTGATTTGTGGAGATGCTGTGCAAACCTCGTTAGAACCATTAAAAAGCATTATGGAAAAGGCTGAGAAGTTTGAACGAGAAGTGCCGGGTATGCTCAGTGTACAAGTGTTCAATGGGCAACCATGGATTGACGAACCGTATATGGGGCCGAGCATTGTGGTGACACATGCAACGGATGTAGAGGTTGCAAAACAGTATGCTGAAAAACTGGCAGATAAATTTTATAAGGTTAGACATGACTTCAAGTTCTTGATTGAGGCAGTAGAACCACAGGAAGCAATCAAGCGTGCAATGGAAGCAGAGGAAAGACAAGTATTCCTCTCAGACTCCGGTGATAACACAACAGCAGGTGCCGCTGGAGATAATGCATATATGATTAACAGACTGCAAGAGGCAGGAGCAGTCAATGTATTAATTGCGGGAATCGCAGACGAAGCAGCTTGTGAGAAATGTTATCAGGCAAATATTGGTGATGAACTCACGTTACAAATAGGTGGTAGCCTGGACAAGAACAGTGAAACGGCAACCATTACCGGAAAACTGATACATAGAGGTGACATCGTTTCCTACACAGGAGGAAACGCGGGACCTTCAGCAACACTGGATTGCGGAGATATGACCGTGGTGGTTACAAAGAACCGAGCAGCCATGTGTAGACCGGATATCTTTGAGTCCATCCATTTGGACTACAGTCCATTTAAAATAGTGGTTGTGAAATTGGGATACTTATTCCCGGAACTTGCTGCAAAAGCAGAGCGAGCAATACTGGCATTTACGCCGGGAAGTTCAACGGAACGATTGGAAGATATGAACATGAAGAAGATTAGAAGACCGATGTTCCCGTTAGATGATGACTTCCGCTAGAGTGGCAAAATCAAATAACTAAGAAACTATGCACGAACAAGGTGCATGAAAATAAACACAAAAACAAACTTACATAAAAAGGAGATTAAAACTATGGCTTATTACAACATGCAAGAAACAGAAAAGAGAATTAAACAGGTACGTGAAATCTTAAGAGCAAAAGAATTAGATGCAGCTCTTATCTACTTCGATGAATTAAACATCGCAAACGGTTGGTACTTAACAGGATGGTGTGGACAATTTGAAAAAGGTTCTGTACTTATCCCGGTAGAAGGAGAACCAATCTTACTTGGTGGTCCTGAATCAGAACCATTTGCAAAAATGAATTCAGCAATTACAAAAGTACGTTGCTTCCCAGTATTCATGGTACCAGATGAGGAATATCCAAATGCAACGATTATCAACTTCAAACAATTAGACGAAGAGTTGAAAGCAGAAGGAACAGTACTTAAGAGAATCGGTTTCGTAGGAACATCCACAATTCCACATCAAGTATACAATGACTTTGTTGCTGGTTTTGAAGGTGTAGAGATGGTAGACATCACAGATGAATACGAAACACTTCGTGCTTACAAATCAATCTGGGAAGTAGAGCAGATTCAAAAAGCAACAGACCTTTGTGATTTGGCATACGATAAGATGATGGCAGCAATTAAACCAGGTGCTTACGAATTTGAAGTAGCTGCGGCAGGTGAATCTATTTGTAGAATCAACGGCGCAACAAGTTTTGCATACTCAACCATCGTTGGTTCAGGAGAACGTGCAAAAGCAGTTGTTCCTACAGCAACAAACAAGATGATGGAAGACGGCGAACTCGTTATGATTGGTATCGCACCACGTTTCAACGGATATGCAGGAACATTTGGTGATACTATCCCAGTTAATGGCGTTTATACACAAAGACAAAAAGACTTATTGAACCACATGAGAGAGACATTCCGTTTAACAAGAGATATGTTAAAACCGGGAATGACAGGACGAGAAATCGATGTACCAGGACGTCTTTACTATGAAAAACACGGACTCAAAGATTATATCGTATGTCCATTTGCTCACTCAATCGGTCTTATGGAAGCAGAAGCTCCATTCTTTGGACCAAACGGTGACTTCGTATTAGTACCGGGTATGACAGTAATGGTTGACGTAAGCTTCTTCGGACATCCGGATTTGCACGGTGGACGTATTGAAACAGGCTTCGTAATCACAGAAAACGGATGCCGTCCATTGTCACCGAAGATGTGCGATTACTTTATGAAGGATTTATAGGATATAACATATGGAGGAGATAGCAATGGGAGAGAAGAATCGTTTTCAATGGGAAGTTCGTCCGGTTGCGAACGAAGCCAATATTGTAAAAGGTGATTGCTATCGTTTTACTGTACTGACACCGGCTCTAATTCGAATGGAGTATGACAAGGAGGGTGTGTTTGAGGACAGAGCCAGTCAGTCCATGTTTTATAGGGATTTCGAAACTGTGTCATATACAGTTTGTGATGTTGATAACACACTTACAATTGAAACAGACAGATTGTTTTTGAAATATGTGAAAAACACAGAATTTACATCAGATACGTTGTCAGTGAGCTTGAAACATGAGCCAGCTTCTGTATGGCATTACTCAGACTATTTCGAAGAACTCGGAGGAACAAGCAGTACGCTAGACAGAGTGAATGGAGCCATGCCGATAGGAAAAGGTGTATGTTCACGCAGTGGTTTCTCCGTGATTGATGATAGTGAACGCATGGTACTCGATGTAGATGGTTGGGTGAATGTTCGACGAAAGAATACATTGGATATATATTTCTTTGGCTATGGTTATGACTATCTAGATGCTGTGAAAGATTATTATCGGTTAACAGGTGTTCCAGCAATGCTTCCGGCATATGCATTAGGAAACTGGTGGAGCAGATATCATAACTACACACAGCAAGAGTACATAGACTTGATGGAAAAATTTAAGGAAGAGGATGTTCCATTTTCTGTTGCGATTGTGGACATGGACTGGCATTTAGTGGACCTGTCGGAGGATGTTCCTCACAGTGGAGTGGAGACTCGAGGATGGACAGGATACAGTTGGAATACAGAACTGTTTCCAGATTACAAGGCATTCTTGAAATATTTAAGTGATAGCAATCTAAAAACAGCACTAAATCTTCATCCGGCAGATGGTTGCCGCTGGCATGAGGATATGTATGAGGAGATGTGCAAGGCATCGGGGGTGAATCCGGAAAGCCGTCAAACCATACCGTTTGATATTCTAAGTCCTGAGGCAATGGCAAATTACTTTGACGTGCTTTTGCACCCTTATGAAGAAGATGGTGTAAATTTCTGGTGGATGGATTGGCAACAAGGAACTGACTATAGGTGGATACACGAGCCAAACAGTGAAGGTATTCTTCAAGATGAGAGAGAGATTCTTGATCCACTTTGGATGCTGAATCATTTACACATTCTTGACATTCAACGCAATGGTAAGAGACCAATATTCTTTTCCAGATATAGTGGACCGGGAAGTCACAGATATACAATTGGTTTTTCGGGAGACACACATATATCTTGGGAATCATTGGACTTTCAACCATATTTTACAGCAACCGCTTCTAATATCGGTTATTCTTGGTGGAGTCATGATATTGGAGGACATATGGAAGGATACCGAGATGATGAGTTGATTACTCGTTGGATGCAATTGGGTACTTTTTCCCCGATTAACCGTTTACATAGCAGTAACAATCCGTTTAATAGTAAAGAGCCATGGGCCTACCCAATTGAATATGAAACAACGATGAGAAAATACTTGCGTTTACGTGCGGAACTGTTCCCATATCTGTATACCATGAACTATCGCACGCATAGCAAATTAGAACCGCTTATCTGGCCAATGTATTACACGCATCCGAAATGTAGTGCGGCATATGAGGTGGGAAACCAGTTCTGGTTCGGTAGCGAGTTAATTGTTGCTCCGATTACACAGCCGCGAGATAGACATGACATGATGGGATGTGTGAATGCTTGGTTACCGGAGGGTATTTGGTTTGATTACTTTGACGGTACAGCATATTACAGTGAGCATGGAAGAAAGGTTGATATATTCCGAAAACTTGACGGCTATCCGGTCTTTGCAAAAGCAGGTGCGATTGTACCACGGACAACGTTGGTTCCGCATTCCAATCAGACAGAAGCTTCAGAGGAACTTAACATTACGGTATTTCCAGGGGCAAGTAATTCATTCACACTCTACGAAGACCAAGGTGAGTATTACGAGTATCAGAACGGAGCATTTGTTTCAACAGAAATGACGCTTGATTATACCGAGAACAAAGCGGTGTTCTGTATTTGTCCGGCTGAAGGTGACAGAAGCTTAATACCGGAAAAACGGAGATGGAGGATAGAACTTCGAGGATTTACAAAAGAACTGGAAATTAAAGTATGTGTGGATGATGAGGAAAAAGAGTGTCAAATCAGTTATGACAGCAAGCATCACACAACGGTTCTTACAGTGGAAGCATCTACCACTTCAAGAATTGCAGTATTTGCACAAGCAGAGAAATTAGTATTTGACAATTCTGATTATATGGAAAAATGTTTTGAAATTTTGCGAACAGCACAAATTGACTTTAGATTAAAAAATGAATTATATCGAATTGTGAAGGGAGAATATCCAACGCTTCGTAAAAAAATAGAGGCTATATATAGCAGAATTCCGTCGATGAATCATTTGGCGAGAGCATTAAAAGAACAATTGACGTTAGAACAGGATGAGTTCTACGATTTAAAGCAATATTAATGAAGGAGAAATAAAAAATGGTACAAAAAGAATTAGGGTATACAAGATATATGTTTATTGATGGAGATTTGCCGGGAAATGGAGATGACATGGAACTTCCGGGACACGAAGCAATGATGATTACAAATCATAATACAGAGGATGCGCACATCATTGTAAATATTTTCTTTGAAGATAAGGAACCTGTAAAAGGATTACACTTAACAATTCCGGCAGAGAGAGTAATCTGCACAAGAATGGATTTGCCAATATGTGAAGAACAGTTTCAGATCCCATTCGGACAGTTTTCGGTAGAACTCAATTCAGATATTCCGGTTTGCGCAAGCTACGGACGTTTAGATAGAAGACATAACTTGGGTTATTATTCTACCGGATACTGTGCGGTATAAGTTATGAAGAGAATCATCCAACATTCGTTTCTGAAACCGGAGAAGGTAGAGGAATACGTAGAGTTGCATGCAAATCCATGGCCGGAACTTATGGATTTATTAAAGAAATGTAACATCCAAAATTATTCTATTTCTTTGAGAGAAACAGAATTATACACCTACATGGAATATGTGGGAAATGATTATGAAGCAGATATGCAAGTAATGGATGCGAGTCCTGTGATGCAGGAGTGGTGGAAACACTCTAAACCATGTTTTTTATATCACGAGGACGATATCTATTATGACGATATGCAAGAAGTTTTTTATATGAAGTAATAAGAATTTAAATTACTATTATTATCTATTTAAGGAGGATGAAAAAAATGAGAAAATCAAGTTTTTGCAAGAGAAATGCAAAGCGGTTACTGGCAGGTATGCTTTTGCTGATGGTCATTTTTTCGGCAGGCACGTATGAAGGGTTAATACCAAAAGAGGTAATGGCTGCAAAAGTAGACTATGACTCAGTAGATACTGTGAAGGTCTATGACCTTTTTGATATCACAGGTGGAAATCAATCAGTCATTGTATCAGGAGGAGAGAGTGGAACTGTCAATTTGGGACACATGAAGAATAACACGGAATATGCTAATGAAGCAATACGGTTTCGTGTGAATACCAATGGTGGGTTGCAAAAGTCTTTACGTTTTGGGCTATATAAAAAACAAGGTACTACAGTATATGACTGGGATGGTGTGATGTCAGGTTATTATATTGAATTCAATGCCACAAACAAAATTATGACCATATTTTGTAAGAATGATAACACATTGAACAATAAAGCTTTTCCAAATGGATTTCCAGAGGATTGGATTATGGAATATGGTGTTGCACAAGTTCGTAAAGCAGGCGAGGTAGTCGGAAGAAAGATTTATATAAAGATGGATAATGTTGAAGTATTGTCTTATGTAGAATCGAAAGAAGAATATGAGACAAGACTGGCAGATACTACAAATAAACATAGCATGGGTACATATTTACCAGCAATGACGGCGGGTTCTGTAACTTTGGAGAGTTGTTATACAGTATCAAATCCGGATAACAGTGATCTTTTTGATTGGAAACAGTCCACGAGTATGACTAACACTCCGGATTCAAATGATAGCACTACCCGCTATACACAATTTGGAAACATGAAGAATACAACAGCGTCAACGTATGGTGATGAAGCAATAAAGGCCCATGTAACTCCTGAAATGGAGACTGATAGCACACTGAAGGGCATATTACGTATTGGTCTGTATAAGACGACTCCATATATACATAATGGTACAGCTCAAGGCTCGGGTTATTTCTTTGAATTTTCAACAAGCAATACTATAGGTTTTTATATCGGAGATCAGTATAAAAAAGGTATAAATTACACATGCCCTACTGAATTCGATATGGAATGTGGGGTTGCTAATATTTATGATGTGGATGGAACAACCATCGTAGCAAGAAAAATTTATTTAATGATAGATAATGAAGAAAAGCTTTCTTATATTGATTATGTGACTGACTATGATGCTAGAGTTTCACTTAAGGATACAAATTTCCCGAATGGATATGCAATAGGAAATAATCTGACAGTATATTACATCGGTAATATGACTTTTGAAAGTAAAGAACTTCGAGTGGTGGAAAATACTACTGGAACGATTGTTGGAGGAACGAAACCGGTCTCAGTACCTGCAGGATTTAACTTTGCCGGTTATTATAAGAACTATACTCCAACTGGACAAAATGTATTTTCAGAACCATTAAAATCAGGAGAAGCAGTAGATACAACTCAGACTAAAGTATATGCCAAGTTTGTAACAGAAGATGTATTTACGGTCAAAGTACAAAATGGGGCAGATAATGATACGAAAGGTCATATTCGTTTCTTATCAACAGTTGATAGTTTGAATTACAAAGAAGTTGGCTTTAAATTCACCTTATATGATGCTGACGGAAAGATTATTCCAGATAAACAAGGCAACAATGAAGTAGTGATGTCAACAAAAACAGTATACACAACCGTGAGGGTAATGGGTGAAGAAAATGTGACACCACAGACTTTCAGTGATGCATCTACATATTTCTTTGCTAGAACTATTAAAAATATTCCAAATGGAAAAATCGAAGTAACGCCTTATCATGTTACTCAGGATGGCACCATGGTAGAAGGCAAAATGCGTACATTAAATATAAATGCGTCAGCTGCTCAACAATAACGGAGGTGAATAAGAAGATGAAATATCAAGAACCATATTTAGATATTATTCAACTAGAATATGTAAATGTAATATGTACTTCTGCTGAAATTTTACAACCAGGAGAGGAAGAAGAAGCAACAGACTCTCCTTGGTAATAGTACAAGTTTTTATGAGGGCTAGCATCTAGCTGCTAGCTCTTCTTAATCAAGAATAAAGAAAAGAGTGATATGGATGAAAAAACAACTTTCAGCTCCGATTTTTTGGACATGGGACCACAGTACTAACTGGGTAAAAAACCAAACCGGTAAACAAACAGCGGGGTCAAATAATATGTATAGTAAACCGGCAGAGCTATTCAAAGAGGATTATTGTCGAGCAATTTTGTGGGCAGAGCAAAATGGTGTTGCAGCCGTTGGTCTTGCAGGTTTGTTGAGAGATTTCCACAATGGACTTGATGATGCCAGATATATTGCAGATTTTGCAAAAGAGCATAATGTGATTCTTTATCCTATTGTTGGACTTTATGCTTATGGCGGAGTGTATTACGAAGGAGAGACACATTGGTCCTTGAATAACTTCCTTCGTGACAATCCAGAGTGCTTTGCTGTTGACGATGAAGGTAAGCCGCGTATTGCTTCATGGCCGTATATGCCGAAGAAGGTATATCATGGTTGCTTTTCGAATCAGAAAATGCTTGATCACGTGTTGCGTTCATTAGAATGGTTGTTTAAGGAGATTCCATCTCTGGGTGGTATTTCTATGGAAACAAGTGATACAGGGGTGTGTCAGTGCGAAGCATGTAGAAGTAAACGTACTATGCCGGCAGATACCCTTTCTTATGATGATATGGCAATTTATTATCCAAAGGCTATTGAAGCAGTTCGCTCGATAAAACCAGATGCAATGATAATTTGTGAAACATATTCGCATTTTCTTCCGAAAAACATGAAGACACCGGCGTGGTTTGGAAATGGAATTCCAGAGGAAGCAGCAGAGCTTCTATCTGCCATTCCTAAAGATGCGTATATATCATGGGTTGCGGATAAAATGATGAAGTTTGACGACTGGAAAGAGGATGATGTTGCGCCAGCTATATTAAAAGGACATAAGCAGATTATGCGTGGACATTATGGTACTTACTGGGAAGGCTCATCTCGTCATCGTTTGGAAATATGGAAAATACGAAAAATGTGTAGATTAAGTGCATATTCAGACATAGATCGCATTTCGTTGTTTGGTGAAGGGGCTTCTTTTAACGTCAATGATGAACTGAATTATCTGGCAGGCGTGTATTTTTCTAAAAACCCTATGGCTTCTATCGAAGACTTCCAAAAAGATGTTGCGGCAGAGTTACTTGGCAGTTATGAAGCAGCTGGCATGTATTTCCGTATGAACGAAGAACTGAACAATAAGAATCTGGAGACAAATTATATGGAGGCAATAGGTGACTATATTGCTTCTTCAGCAGGGGAAGTGCGCAGACGTTGGATTTGGTTTGGTAGTTACTATTCCTCTTTTAGATGGGATAAAGAGCATAATATTACTCGATAATTCTCGGAAAGGAAGGACGTGGATATATGAAAAAGATTAGTTGTGTAATATTGGGTTATGGTGATAGAAGTTCTCGTTATGCAGATTATGCGAAGACCAAACCAGACGAATTAGAAGTCATTGGCGTAATTGATGTGAGTGAATTGAAATTACAGCAATGTAAGGAAAAATTTCAATTAGAGGATAGGCAAATTTTTCATAGTTTGGAAGAATTTCTGCAAGCAGAAATAAAATGTGATGTTGTGATTAATGGTACTATGGATCAGTTGCATTATGTGACGACTATGGCATTGCTTGAAAAAGGATATAATATTTTGTTGGAAAAACCCGTCACAGCCAATGAAGATGAGTTACTTGAAATTGAAGCAAAAGCAAAAGAAAAGGGATGTAAAGTCGTTGTATGTCATGTGCTTCGCTATACGCCATTCTACTCTACCATTAAGAGTATTATTGACAGTGGTAAACTAGGAAAAATTACAAGTATTCAGTTAAATGAACATGTTTGGCACGGGCATTTTGTTATTTCATATGTGCGTGGTAAGTGGCGCAATGAAAAAGAATGTGGAAGTGGATTATTGCTTGCAAAATGTTGTCACGATACAGATTTGATGTGTTGGCTTAATAATACAACAAAACCCGTAAGCGTATCTTCTTTTGGTTCTAAATCATTTTTCGTAGAGAAAAATGCACCGGAAGGTTCCACACAATTTTGTTACGAGTGTCCGCACAGAAACGATTGTATGTATGAAGCAGAGAAATTTCATATTGAAAGAAACATCTTTCCATTTTATACATGGGCAGGAATTAACAAACCACTGAAAGAGATTACAGTGGAAGAGAAAAGAGAATTCTTAAAAAAAGACATGTATGGACAATGTGTTTGGAAGACAGATATGGACCTTGTAGACCGTCAGTGTGTATCTGTAGAATTTGAAAATGGTTCTATTGCCACTTTAAATATGATAGGTGCATCCAGCAGAGGGACAAGGCACACACATATTGTTTGTGAATATGGTGAAATTGCAGGATGTGTGGATGATAATAAAATTCTGGTTCGTGTGTTTGATAAAGAACAATTTAGACCAGTTGATGAATACATAGACCTGAATGAAGTAAATGTTCTTAGTGATGAGGATAATGCAATGTCTGGACATTATGGTGGAGATTATTACATTATGAAGGATCTTGTAAGGTTCTTAAATGGAGAACAAACATCTGTTGCAACTACTGTTATTGAGGATTCTGTGAACAGCCATTTGATTTGTTATGCGGCTGAAAAAGCGAGAAAAGAGAAAGTGGTAGTTGAGTTACAGAGGGAAAACAGATGACTAATTTAGAGATGATAGTTAATGTACTTGATTATGGAGCTATCCCAGATGGAAACGCACTGAATACGAAGGCTGTACAGTCAGCAATTGATAGTTGTGCCAAACAAGGTGGCGGACGGGTAGTGTTTTCAAAAGGTAGATATGTATTGTCTACAGTTTTCTTAAAAAGCAATGTTGAGATTGTTATAGAAAAAGATGCTGTCATACTTGGAAGTTTAGACTTTTATCATTATGCAGCACAGGAAAAGATTGATTATCCTTTATATCAAGATGCTTCACACAGTTATTTTGATTGTTCCATGTTTGTTGGAAAAAACTGTGAAAACATTGCTATCTATGGAGAAGGCATCATAGATATGCGTTCCGTTTGGGATGAAGACAATGTGCGTGACATGGTAAATCGGGGAGCAAAGTGTATCGCGTTAAAGGAATGTAAAAATGTTCAAATTCATGGCATTGAAATATACAATGTTACGGATTTAGCGATATATTTTGCCGGATGCGAACACGTAGACATTCATCACTTGAAAATGCGTGTATACATAGACGGGATTTCTCCGGATAACAGTAGCAAGGTAAACATTCATGATTGTGATATTGAAACCGGAGATGACGGCATTGTATTCAAGAGTTCCTACACATTAAATCGCTTGGGTGTGTGTGAAGATATTACGGTGAAGAAGTGTAAGGTCAAAAGTCGTTGTTCAGCTATTAAGTTTGGGACGGAAACAAATGGTGGTTTTAAAAACATCTATATAGAAGATATTGATATCCGGGAAACAAGAATTACAGGCATTGCGATTGAAAGCGTAGATGGTGCAGTCATTGATAATATTACAATAAAAAATGTTACCATGCGCAATGTGGGAGCACCACTCTTTATTCATTTGGGTAATCGAATGAGAGGACCAAATGAGTTAGAGGTTGGAAAGATACAGAATATTTGGCTGGAAAACCTATATGCAGAAGGGCCATATGAGCCATATGAATGTATCGAGTGGAGATATAGTTCTTTTGTGCAAAAGGATGTCGTGCAGTATCCATGGCAGATGGAAGTGGGACTTCAAGATTACGGAATTCCATTTACATGTAATGTATGTGGATTGAGAGAAAAGGCGCTCAGGAATATTACTCTGAAAAATGTAAAGTTTGTTACGCAGGGTGGTATCTCGGAATACGAAAGAGAGCTACCGGATATCGCGGATATTGTCGATTACTATCCGGAGGTAAATGTTTATGGATGTACTTTACCGGCTAGCGGCATTTATTTTCAATATATAGATGGGTTATATTTGGAGAATGTAGAAATTGAGACTTATTTACCAGATGCAAGAGATGCACTTGTGTTTGACAGTGTGACAAATCTAGTAAGAAAGGGGTGATAAAAATGAACTATGTAACACCAGAGGAAAAAGGTTTAGATTCAAAATATATTTTGCAATATATCCAGAGATTAGAGGAAAAGGGTTTATCTACACACAATGTAATCTTAATGAGAGGTGATGATATTATTTTTGAAAAATATTGGGAACCGTTTCATAGAGATGATCTACATCGTATGTATTCTGTCACAAAGAGTTTTGTAGCATTGGCGGTTGGATTTTTGGAACAGGATGGCTTAGTTCAACTGGACGATCCAATCAGTAAGTATTTTCCGAAAGAATTAGAACATCAGCAAGATGAAAACATGAGAAATCAGACAATTCGACACATGCTCATGATGAGTACTGCGAAATCAATTCGTATTTGGTTTGATGAAAAACCGAAGGACAGAGTTCAGTTTTATTTTGAAAATGATAAAACAGAATCAAGACCATCCGGAACAATTTATCAATATGACAGCGAAGGAAGCTTCGTTCTTGGAGCCTTAGTGGAACGTCTTACAGGCATGACATTGGTAGAATACTTGAGAGAAAAACTGTTTGATAAGATAGGCGTATCGCAAGAAGCATATTGCCTTACATGTCCGGGAGGATATTCGTGGGGGGATTCGGCGCTGATTTGTAAACCGACGGACCTTTTGAAGGTGGCACGTTTTGTGCTAAACAAAGGTAAGTGGAATGGGGAACAGATTTTAAACGAAGCATTTGTGACTGCAGCAACAAGTAAACAGATAGATAACAGCATGTTAGGAATTAATGATTATAGGTCACAAGGATATGGGTATTTGATTTGGAGAACTTATCAAGATTCCTTTTCCTTCAACGGCATGGGATGTCAATTCGCCATCTGTGTACCACACAAAGACTTGATATTAATATATAACGGTGACAATCAAGGCTATGACGTTGCCAGATACTATATTTTTGATTACTTCTTCGATATTATCGTGAATAATATGCAGGATGAGAAGGTAGAACCGAATGTGATAGAACAGAGCCGTTTAGAAGAGTATTGTAAAGGGCTAAAACTTAATACAGCAGTCGGAGAAAGGCATTCTGAATGGGTCGAAAAAATAAATGGAGTATCCTATCGGGTGGATGAAAATGCGATGGGAATTACCAAAATCAGACTCACGTTTCATGGCGACAGAGGATTCTTGGAATACACAAACGAGCAAGGGGATAAGAAGCTAGCATTTGGTATGAACGAGAATGTCTATGGACTATTTCCGCAAGAAGGATATTCAAATCAAGTGGGCAGCGTGGCTACACAAGGATTTTTCCTAAAATGTGCTGCCTCTGCTGCTTGGTTGGAACCACATAAGCTCTATATCAAGGTGCAAGTGATAGATACATATTTCGGAAAACTAAATATCTTTTTAAGTTATCAGGAAGACAAAGTGGGAATTCACATGAACAAAGCTGCGGAGGATTTCCTGAATGAGTATACAGGCTATGCCGTTGGTTGGCGAGAGTAGTGGTAGTTATAAAGATTACAATAAAAAAATTAAAATTTAAGGAGGAAAATGTAATGAAGAAGATTACAAAAAAAGTAATTGCAGTGCTTATGACAACAGTATTTGTATTAGGCAGTGCAGTAGGCGTAACGGGATGTAGTAAAAAAACAAATGTATCTAATGAGGAAACCACATTGAATATTCGTGCATTTAGTGCTGGATGGGGCGTTGAATACATAAAGGCATTAGCGGCTAGTTTTCAAGCAGCCTATGCAAAGGAAGGGTATAAAGTAAATATTGTATCGGCTGATAGTGGACTGTCCGGTGATACGGTGATCAATGAGCTTCTTTTAGGGGATGGCAATAACATTGATATGTATTTCACATCCGATATTACAACAGGGAAAATGGTATTTTACTCTGAGGCGGAAGGCCTGGATATGATTGCTGCTGATTTATCAGAATTCTATGAAAGCAAACCAATCAAAGCAGATGGAACAGAAGAAGATATTACCATTAGAGAAAAACTGCGTGATGGCTATGAAAAATACATGACTTATTATGGAGATGTAGAGAAATACAATGGAAAGCAGTATTGTTTTCCAACAAAATCTTCACCAAATGGTTTGATTGTAAATAAAGCACTTTTAGAAACTTATGGTTTAGAAGTTCCTAAGACAACAGATGAACTTATTAATTGCTTTCAGGTAATTTCAGCAAAGACGGAAGAAACCGGAGTATATCCAACCGCATGGGCAGGATATAATGCGGCTGGTTATTGGCAATCTATGACAGAGGTTTGGGTACCACAGTATAGCGGAATGGAAGCATATGACAAGTACCTGACAATGGAGTATTCCGAGGATCCAAGTGAAGGGTGGAAAGTCTATGAAGATCCGGCATGGGTAGAGAATTTGAAGGTACAGGAAGTATTATTAAATCTAGACTACGCTCCACCAAAAACATTGAGTATGGACCACACAACAGCTCAGCACTTATTTATGAAGGGGGAGGCTGTATTTATGACAAATGGTGCGTGGCTTCAGATGGAAATGTCGGCAAACTATAAAGAAGAAGCTGGAAACATGACTATGATTGCAACACCGGTAATTTCTGCACTTGGCGTTAAACTAGGATTAGATGGAAAAGGCGGAGCAGATACTAAAAAATGTGACACTGTATTAAGTCAAATTGTTGGTTTGTTAGATGAAGGAAAAGCAGCAGAAGAAATTATTTCCGCAGTTGCAGTGCAGAACGGGGTGGCTGTCACAGTAGAGCAGGTAGAAGCAATTAGAGAAGCAAGATTAATATACACAGATCAAGGTGTAAAAGAAGTAGTTGTACTCAATGCGTTTTCAGAAAAGTTAGATATCGCAAAATTGTTCCTTCGTTTTATTGCCAGCGATGATGGAGGTCAAATTATGTATGATTACTGTCATGCTTATCCTGCTTGCAAACCATTGACCCAGTTGGATACAACAGCGAACAAATCAGCATTCGCAGATAGTACATATGCGATTGCAATGAGAGAAGGAGCTCAATTTATCTTCAGAAGATCGGATGGAGATAGAGCATTATTGAACTTTGCATTCTGGAACAAATATCCAGCCATCCAAAAAAGTATTGCAGAATCGAGAGGAAAATTAACTGCTGAAAAGATTATGGAAGCAGAGATAGAATATGCGAAAAAAACATGGCCGGAAAAAGTAAAGGCCTTAGGTGAATAATCAGTCAGCGTTGTGAGGTATTAGAGATGTTTAAAAATTATACTAAAATGGAAAGAAAACAATTTAAGTTTGTTGCCATGATGTTGTTCTTTCCCATCCTACAATTCCTTATCTTTTATGTGTATATAAACGCAAGTTCCTTTGTACTTGCATTTACGAATATTGAAGGAAAATTCACTCTTGACAATTTCAAGGAGGTACTGAGTGAGTTGAAGGAACCATCCAGAATGAATTTAATGAATTCCCTGATACGTTCCGTGATTACATGGGCTGGAAATCTTTTTATTGTATTTCCTGTGTGCATCCTTTTTTCATATGCATTGTACAAAAAAGTCAAAGGTGCAAATATCTTTCGAGTATTGTTTTATATGCCAGGTATGATTGGTAGTGTTGTTATGACAACGATGTATCGTTATATGTTGGATGGGGTGTTGCTAGATGTGTTTTATAAATGGGGATGGGTTTCTAAAGAAATCTATCAAAGTGGATTTTTCTACGGGGATGTTTCTTTTAAATCCGTTTTTATATATGGGATGTGGATAGGAGTAGGCTCACATCTGGTTGTGCTTACAGGAGCTTTAACAAGGATTCCGGAGGAAGTATTAGAATCGGCCAAGCTGGATGGTGTAGGCTTCTTTCGAGAGTTTTTCCAGATTGCATTGCCACTGATTTGGCCGACTGTCTCCACATTAATTATTTACCAACTGGGAATCATTTTTACGGCAGATAGTGGTACATACCTGTTAACAGGAGTATGGAATGACAGAGCCTCTACAGGTAATTACTATTTATTCAATTATGTATATGAAATGACGAATAGTGGAAATATGAATGGTGCATATTATCCGGCCACTGTAGGAGTTATCATTACCGTCCTCACAGTTCCGTTTGTTCTGATTGTGCGACATTTTCTTGAAAAACATACAGATTCTGTAGAATACTAGGAGGTAATTATGATGTTAAAGAGAAGAACCAAGAAACAACGGTTGCCGGTGGCGCATAAGGCATATTTAGCGGTATTCTTTGTGATATTTTTGGTGTATGGAGCTACATTACTTTACCCTTTTATATGGGCTTTGATTAATGCCGGCAAGACGAGCATAGAGTATGTGGAAAATAGTTTTAATTTGCCAGAGACATACCTGTTCCAGAACTTTATAGATGCATTTACCAACTTGAAACATAATGAGATACCGTTTATTCAGATGCTTTTTAATTCTTTGTGGATGGCTGTTGTAAAAGTCACTGCACATATTATTGCGGCATCTATGGCTGCATATGTTGTTGCAAAATACAGGTTTCCAGGAAAGACGCTCATCTTTTCGTTAGCTATTTTTATACAGGTTATTCCTGTTGTAGGAGCAGAAGCGGCAAGATATAAGTTTTACGCAACATTCGGGTTCCTGGATAATCCGGCGTTGTTTTGGATGGTATGGGCATCGGCGTTTAGTTTTCAATTCATCGTATTGTACGGAACCTTCCAATCAATAAGTTGGAGTTATGCAGAAGCTGCGTTTATGGATGGGGCTAGTAATTTTCAAGTTTTCCGAAGTGTCATGCTGCCACAAGCAAAAGGTGCAATTGGATCCTTAATGATTCTGGATTTTATTACAGCTTGGAGTGACTACCAGACATCGCTATTGTATATGAAAAAATATCCAACAACAGCTCTTGGAATTTTCACTTTCCAAACAGAGTCAAGATTTATGGCAAACAGTATGCCGTTAATGTTTGCTGCCATTATTATAAATGTTGTGCCAATTATCATTCTGTTTATCTGCTTCCAGAAAACAATTTTGACAAATGTGACAGCAGGTGGACTAAAAGGATAAAGTAAGATAAGGAGGAAACTATGAAGAAGAAAAAATTATTAGTTGCAATGATTATTTCTGTGCTTGTTGTACTAGGAGTAGTTGCAGGGGCAATCTTGCTAAGCCAGGGAAATAAGGCAAGTATCAGTTTTAAGAAGGCTATGCCGAAAACAATTACACTGGATGAAATGATAGATATTACACCGTACATAGAGAATCCAGAAAACCTAGCATTGACTTTGACAGCAGAGTACCAAGCAAATGAAATGGAAAGTCAGTACACGGTGTTGGGCCTTTCTTTTACTCCAACGGAAATGGGTAAAGTAAAGATTACCGTTACTGAGAATGAGACCGGACAAAGCATTGAGAAGACCTTGAAGGTTGTAGAGGGTGCACCGCAAATTATGACGACAACTACTGCTGAGTACTATCAATGGGAAACTATTGAATTATCAGAATTACTCGATTATGTTGTCTATAAATCAGAAACGGTGCCAGAGTTAATTGTAGATAAAGTGGAATATGGGAAGGAAAAGGAGTTTCCAAAAAACCAAAAAGAATTTAAGTTTAACGAGGAAACAAATTACATTTTCTACATTACATTGAAGAACACAGGTGGAACTGCTAGTAGCACAGTTTTAGTAGATGTAACCAGAGAACTGACCGAAAATGAAAAGAACGACTTAACGAACAAGCTTCAAGTTGATACAAATTATTCTCATGCAACCCTTAAGAGAAATGACGATGAGCATTCTAAGAATAGTGACTGGTCATGGGAAATTCAGGCAAATCCGGCAGATGTTTTTGGTTCAAGCGGATTCTACCATGGGTTTGTGCACATTGATTTTGAAGATGGATTTGATCCAAACAGTCAATATTTTACCATAGATGTTAAGGGGGTGAATATTGATAGGTTCCGATTCAAGATGAGAGATGAAAATGGAAAAACAATAGAATCACCGGTTTATGATTTTGAAATACAAGATGGTTGGTTCACAGTAAGTAGTGAAAAGATATATGACATAGGTAAAGTGGGTGGAATTCAAATTGTTGTATTGCATCCAAGAGGAGAGGACAAACTTGGAACTTACGACGTAAATAATGTTAAAGCGCTCGTTGATAATTTGCATATACATAAGCGTGATAAGGTAAAAGGTCCTGCTAATACTGTAGTACCGGCTAACGGACGAGACGGAGTGGCAGAGATTGAAACCCTGATACCAAATAATATTGAGAAGAGTGCTTATTTGCAAATGGATGGCAAATACACAAATGAATGCTTTGAATTCAAGACCAAATTTACAGGTTCTTCTATCTATATTGGAGCAAGATTAGACCAGGTAGCTAAGAATCTTACTAAGAGTAAAGGAATTATCATTGAGGTGCATGAAGGATATCTTGCATACTATGCACCGAATTATGCCAGCAAGAATCATGTAGCTAGTGTGTTCTACGGAGCGAAGTTAGAACGCGGCAAGGATTATACTTTCCAAGTTATGGTTGCAGAAGGTAGCACGCCTGGAACAAATAATCTGTGGATTATCATAAAAGATGGTGACAAGGTTGTGACTATATATGAGCATGAATCAAATGAAAGGGCGAAGAAGGATATTACGGACGGTGTATCCAAGAGTGGTTCATTTGCAGTATGGAGCTTAGATGAAAGTCGTGAGATTGCATATAAGATGCCATATACCTATACAGCTAAATTGCCAAAACAGATTAATACTGTGGTAGGTGCAGATGGAAGTGATGGCACAACAGTATTGCAGACGATTGCACCGGGAAATATCGACCGAACAGCTTACCTGAAGATGGATGGAAACTATACAAATGAATGTTTCGAGTTTACAACGAAATACACAGGATCCTCTATCCGTATTGGTGCGAGATTAGATAATGCAACCGGCAAATTTGTTAACAGCAAAGGAATTATCATAGAGGTAAATAAAGGATATCTTGCTTATTATGCGCCATCATATTCTACAGAAGGTTACGTTGCCAGTGTATTCTATGGAACAAACTTAGTAGAAGGAAAGGAATATACATTCCAAGTTATGGTTTCAGAAGGAAGTAAGGCAGGAACAAATAACTTGTGGATTTTCATTAAAGATGGAGATAAGGTTATAACGACTTACGAGCATGAATCCAATGAAAAAGTAAAGAGAGACATTACAGCCGGAGTGCCGTCAAAAGGTTCTTTCGCAGTATGGAGCGTAGATGAAAGTCGTGAGATTGCATATAAGATGCCATACACCTATACGAATACCTTGCCGAAACAGGTGAATACAGTAGTGCAGGCAGATGGAAGTGATGGAACGACAGTAATACAAACAATTGCCCCGGGAAATATCGAGCGTACAGCTTATCTGAAGATGGAAGGCAATTACACCAATGAATGTTTCGAGTTTACAACAAAGTAT
>JAEIGA010004101.1_pt1 | contig 22542 bp, 37 predicted proteins | sample 9270691 | NCBI WGS metagenome assembly JAEIGA01 (sample SAMN17057246, study PRJNA624740) | gut metagenome | biome: biome; isolation source: fecal sample | host: Bos grunniens | place: China: Xizang | collected 2019 | reverse complement strand
TAGTGAATATACAATGCCGGATGCTTTTATTCCGATAGCGAAAAGAGAAAAAGTGATTCTATCATCCGCAGACGGAAACGGACAAAAAGCGGAAGAAATTATTTTCACAAACAAACGAACTTATGAAAAGTTGGATTCAATTACAAAAGAACGGATCGGTTGGAATTTAGCCGAACAATTAACTTTATTTTAGAAAGGATAGTGCGGTAGGGAAGAAGAATGACAAAGAATGAAAAAGAAAGATTTGAAAGATGTTCCCAACGAATAGACACAATAAACGAACAAATAGAAAAATTAGAAAAACGCAAGGCAAGGTATGAAGAAATAATGTTTGAATTGCTAAACAAGGATAACGAAAGAAATAAAACTATGAAAGGGGGAGTAAAAATGACATCAAAAGAACAGAAAGAATTAAGAGAAAAGGTAAAGAAACATTTAATTGAATTGACGGAGATATGCAGGGAATATAATTTGCCGTCAATCGACACTTATGTAAAGCCTGACGGATTCGCACACGCTTTTGCGCTGAATAAGGGAAAAGATTATTTAGACCTTGTGATTTATGCGGAGGAAAACGAATAAATGCTGACACGGAAGGAATACGCAAAACTTTATTACGAAATCCATAAAGACGAATACAAGGCTCGATACGAAAAAAACAAAGAGAAAATAAGGGAAAGAAACAAAAGAAACAAAGAGATCCGTTCCATGTATGCACATTTAAGGAACATGGAGAATTTTGAAGAAAAGCAACGAAGGAACCGGGAATATTACCAGGCGCATAAGGAATATTTCAAGGAATACTCTAAACGGCAGTATGCGGAGAGAAAAGCATTAATGGAGGCAAGGCGAAAGAATGGTATTGGATGATGTAAAAAACTGCACAAGGGACTATGATAAGCAGATACTCGTAAATAAAACTATTATTCCATTATTAAACGAACTACCGGAAGATGTAATGATACACACATTACAAATTGCGATAGATAGGTACGGAGAAGAAAGACACATGAGCGTAAGTAAGAAATGTCAAATTGCATTTAGTGTTTATGAAGGCTTGAATGAATTAAGGGAGAATATGTAATGGCAAGAGTAAGAAGACATAATCCACAGAGAATGAAAGAAATAGCAGCAGAATTACAGGAATATTGTAATTCACGGAAATCATGTAATTTCAGATATAATTGCGTGTTTCGTGACAAGGAAAAGATATGCAGATTAGCAGGTGCGCCTTTTGAATGGGAATTAGAAGGGGGAGAAGAAGATGATAATATCAAAAAAGGGAATAACTGAAATAATGGGTACGGAAAATGAAATTGCAGCAGATTTATCTTGTATTCTAATGGCAATAAGCGGAAAGATGGGGGATGAAATCATAAAAGATGCTTACACATTCCATGAATTATTTAATACAAAAAATGATGTTGAAAAAGTCTTAAACCAGACATTAGCAACACTTATGTTAAGTCAGTTATCAGAAAAAGACAGAAATGAATTAATGGAGAAATTAAAGAATGAAAATAATAATACCAATTGAGCCGAGAACAAAAAAGAATTCCCAAAGAATAATCAGGGTACACGGTAAACCGATTATAGTACCTTCAAAGCAATACAAGGACTATGAAAAGGCTTGTATGGGGTATATTGATGATACTGACCGCAAAAAGATAGACTACCCCGTAAATGTCAAATGTGCGTTTTATATGGGTACACGAAGGAAGTGCGATCTTACCAATCTTTTAGAGGCCATAGACGATATACTTGTTAAATCGGAAGTACTTGCAGATGATAATTACAGCATTATAGAATCACATGACGGCAGCAGGGTATATTATGACAATGAATTTCCACGAACTGTAGTAGAGATAAGGAGACTTAAAGATGATAGGTTACGAAATATTCCAAAATCTAAAAAAAATGTACCAGGCAGAAAGAAAGTTTAAAATATTGTTTTGTCCGTATAAGGAAGATATGTGGGATAGTTTTGAAACAATATATGAGGCCGCATTACTTGATAAAGATACAATTGCGAAAATAATGCCTATACCTTATTTTACACTTTCTAATTTATTGCCGTGTTCTGCAATAATGGAATTCGGAGATTTATCAAGAAACTTTCCAAACATTCTTAATGATGAATGGGATGTTATAATGATACATTATCCGTATGATAACAAGAACAATGTAACAAGACCAATGCTGACAAGCGCAATGCTAAAATTCTTTTGTAAGCATTTAGTATTTATCAATTATGCAGTAATAGGGGACCGGGACGTAGAGCCACAAGCAGCGGGTTATCCGGCATACAAGAATGTAGAATTAATAATATGTGAAAAAGAAAAACACGCAAAGCAATTAAAAGAAATGCTTGGTGGAGTAAACCCGGATATTAAATGCGTTGCTTGGGGATCTCCAAAATTTGACAAACTGACTTGCGAGTATGCAATGCCGAAAGAGTGGGAGAAAAAAACAAAAGGAAAAAAGGTTATTTTACTGCAAACAAGTTTAATTCCATTTATGAATAATCCGCATAAGTTAGAGCAGATAGAACAATTTTTAAACAAATACTTTAATGATGAATCTGTATGTATATGGTGGAGACCGCATCCATTATTAGCAGATACAATAATAGCTCACAGACCAGAACAATTTGAGCATTATACAAATTTACTCGATAAGGTGGAACATTCAAGACATATACTTGACCTGACAAGCAATTTACACAGGGCAATTTCTATGACAGATGAACTTGTCAGCGATAAGTCAAGTGTAGTAATATTATATCAAAGTACCGGAAAACCAATAACAATGTTAGGAGATTAAAGAGATGACAAAAGAACAGAAAGAAGTATGCGAAGAATGTGTTAAGAAGTACGGAGTGGATTCCCAAATCAATGTAGCAATTGAAGAAATGTCGGAACTGACAAAAGCATTGTGTAAATGGAAACGGGCAACATTACCGGCAGATACAATGGTATTGCGGGATGATGTAATGGAAGAACTTGCAGATGTAATTATTATGACAGAGCAATTAAAAACTATGTTCAGCGTAAGCAACGAAGAAATGGAAGCGTATATCCGGGTAAAGATAAACAGGCAGAAGGAGAGAATGGATGGATGAAAAGAAAAGTACAAGTAGGGCAGATAATGTATCTTACACATTACATACCATGCAATTAATGACATTTGAGCCTTTAGATGCAAAATACTGCAAAGCAGAAGATTTAGAGCAAAGATGCGTTGATTATTTTGAATTGTGTGTGAAAGACAATATGAAACCTACCGTAGCTGGTCTTGCTCTTTCTTTAGACTGTAGTAGGGAAACCCTGTTAAAATATATCAATGGGGAAACAAAAATACCGGTTGACAACAGAATGGTATTATTAAGGTTTAGTGCTGCTCTTAATTCTCTTATGGAAGATTATATGCAGAACGGAAAGATAAACCCCGTTGCCGGTCTGTTCCTTCTTAAAAATAACTTTAATTATAAGGACACGCAAGAGTATGTGGTAAATAACCAGGTACAGGAAGATGTTGCGCCGGAGAAATTAATAGAAGAAGCAAATCTATTACTCGGAACAGAGCCTAAAAAAGCCAATGTAGAAGAATAAACCTACCATTTAAAACCTCCAAAATAGAATGAACAGGCTTATAGGCTTTGGGAAAGCACTCTTTACAGGGTGCTTTCTTTATTTCCAAAACCATTTTTTCTGTTTTATCCACCAATTAATAAGTCTGTTTTGCTCGGTTTCATCAACATACGGAATATTATAAAGTATATCTCCCTTTGGTGTCATATAAACGCCTTGTCCGTATAATGGTAATGTCTCTAAACCGGTCTTACCTAAAATATTACGGCTATCCTGTGCGGATCGTGTTCTGAGGCCTACCCTGGAATCAAAGTTACACTTAATTTCCGTAGGAATAACTTTTGCAATTGGTGTTTGTGTGCATAGAATAATATGTACTTTTGCAGCTCTTCCGATTTGTGCTAATCTTTGAATAAGTGGTGCTACATTTCTTCTATTCGTTGTCATTAAGTCGGCAAATTCGTCAATGATAACATAGACATCCCCGCCTGAATACTTGCGCTCTTTTCTTTTCTGCATGGTTCGATAGCGTGTTTCGGTAATATCCATTGCATATTGTAAAGCAGAAATCATGTCTTCCGGTTCAGAAGCATAGCGGATCGTGTGTGGCAATTTCTTGTATGGGGATAACTCCACACGTTTTGGATCTATTAAAATGAACTGAGCCTGTGCGGGACCTCTGAACAGAAGGGTAGTTATAATTCCATTTACTACTACGGATTTACCGCTACCGGTTGCCCCTGCTACTAATAAATGTGGTTGCGTTGTCATGTCTTCAAATAATGCGTAAACTTTTCCCGCCGGTGTTTTCATACCATACCCCCTATTTAAACTAATGGATTAATAATATCCGGGTATTCATTACAGAAAACATTAATATATTCCGGTGCGTTGGCTTCCACCATTTCCAGAAAGTCTTTTGTATTTTCGTAACATCCAAACATGAATGTCTTTATACCAAAGTTTTTAGCGTATAACCATGCTTCATGTAGATAGTTGTCTCCTTCCCTGTCGGTATAGGTTACAACAATATCAATGTAAAACCCTGCGCCGTAGTAGTATGTAGTTGTCTGTCTTAATTTTTCCTGTTTCATCTTTCTTCTCCTTCCACTAACATTAAGCCTTCCTTAATTTCAATTACAGATGTACCGTAATACTCCGTAACAGTTTCCCATGTCCACTTGTTAAGATCGTCATGACATAGGCGTTTCTTTTCTCTTACCGCTTTTCTCTTTGCCTTCTCAATATCGGCAGAAAATACTACAATTTCAGTCCATCCGTGAATTTTTACAGCATACATATTGTTTACCCCCTTCTTTCATACTTAATTGTTTCTTCTTCCGTAACAGTAAGTACAGAAAATTCAGCTTTTAAAATATAGTGCGTTTCCATTTTCTGATACTCACGGATCATAGCAATAGCATTTTCTTTTGTTGCCGTGCTGCCTTGAATAATTCCGTCTTTTACAATGTAATACCTTGTCATGTTTCCTGGTCTCCTTCCTTTTTCTTATATTGTATAATTTTTGGGGCCTCAATTCTTTAACTATATTGCTTGATTTTAAAAATATATTGACTTGGCTTTCTGTATTCCGTTTCCGTTCTCCGTCAAGGGTTTCCGTGCCGTGCCTGTTGCCGCTGTCCTGTTGCATATTGCCCCATTCAGGGCGGTTATATACCAAACAAATATTATTTACTGTCCGGCAGAAATAACCGCCTAAAATCGTTCAATATGCTTTTATCTGCTTGTCCATACAACAAAGTGTGCGTTGCCTTTTCCGTCCTGTGCTTCCCACGGAGTATAATGTCCCTTGTATTTTCTTCTCTGATAGGGTGTTGCGGTCTTATGATAGTTTTCAATAAGTCGCTTTGCCTGGTCTTCTGTTTCCGTGAATTCAAACCATAATTGATATTTTTTCATTATTTTATCCCCCTTGCATAGTTTTTGTTTGTTTTCCGCTTTTCGTTGATATAGTCGGCGGTTTTCCGGTTTTGCTTTTGATGTAGATCCATAACATCATCAAGTATTGCAGAAATATCATAGATTGCTAATTGTTGCGTGTGGTTTAGTTTCTCAAAGTCTTTCCCCTGAAAAGCTGAAAGTTTTTCCTGAATTGCATCATACTGTTTTTTTGACAGAAACATTGTTTTCACTCCCTTCTTTAAAATGCAAAGTACTGTTTTTTGGTTTCATCTACGATGTAAAAATGCGATTCGTTGTCAAGTTTCGGATAGAAAAAATCGACAAAATCAGATGCAATTAAGTCAATGCTTTTTTCTTTTTCTTCCGGCTTTGCACTTTCATAGATAATATCAATCGTATAATCTAAAACTTTTTTTACCATGTTTTTTGTTGCTTTTGGGTTTTCTTTAACTTTCATGTGGTTTCACTCCCTTCTTTTTTATTTTTCGCCTTTGTCCGGCTATTTCTACCCGCCTGTGTAGGTGGGCAGAATAGACAAACAAATATTAGATTCCGTAAAAACTGCAGAATGCTTTTTGATGTCTTTTTGTAGTCATACTAAAATTGTAGTAGTATGTCTTTTCAATATTTCCGGTTATGAAATTATATTCCATGATTTTTCGGTCATAAGAATATAACGTTGCGGTTTGTCCGTCTTCCATTACATAACACTTGTTGTAAAAGCTTTTGCGATTGTCCGTGGGTACAAGATAAAATTTTTTCATGTTTTTTGTCTCCCTTTTCTTTTTTTATTTGGTTTATGTTACCATTTCCACACAATACAATTTGTATTGTGCAGAATGAAAACATAAATCAATTGTTTTCAATAAATTTCAGAATTGCGTTAAAATCATTTTCGGGGATTTCTTCTATAATCCATGCTGTTCCATATCTATATAATTCATTGTTATAGTATTTTCCCGTGCTTTTTCCGGTGAAATTAATTTCATATAAATCTATGGATTTCAAATAATCACAAACTGCAGTATAGTCGTATTTATTTCCGGCTTTTTTCCATTCATTGATCGCTTTTTCCTGTTCGGGCGTTCCTGCATTCATACCATTTAAATGGTATAATTTCCACCATGTATAAACCTGGTTAAAATCCTTGTTTTTTCCGAGAAATTTTTTCATTTCGTCAAGGCATTGACCACCACATATAATGTCAGTCTGTAAAGAGTTCCAAACATAACCACAAGCAGAAAATTCATAATAAACAGGGGTTTCTTTTCCTGTATAAACTTTTTCCCCTTTTTCAATTATGAATGTTTTTTCCCCGCCACATTTACGGAGTTCCATTTCTACGGTTGCCTTGTACCTTTTTCCGGTTCCGTAGTAGTTGATTTTTCCGAAATCAAGTGTTTTCTTTGCAATTGTTTTTTCCATGTTTTTTATCTCCCTTTTCTTGTTATGTGTTTTTTAATTCCGGCGTTTCCGCTTTATTCCGTCCACCTGATACAGATAGACGGATAAAACAGAAAAGTCTATTTTACAATTATGTTATTGTCTTTTAAGAATGTAGAAAAATAGATTTCTTTGTAGTTTCTCCAATTCTCAAAAAAACAGATAACATTGTTTTGGATCGAAAAAGGGGTTTCCAATTCATCAAGGCGGGAAAAGATAAAATCTATCGTCTTCCTACATCTTTCAAGTTCGGGTTCTTCTTTTCCATATCTTTCTTTGATATAATTAAGGTCTGCTATCCAATACGCAAGGCTTTCAAGTTCTTTTTGTTGTTCTTTCGTAATATAACGTGTGTTTTTCATGTAGTTACTCCCCCTTTTTATAATTGCTTTTTGTATCGGTTATAAGTTGCAAGTGCCTTTTTTCTGTCAACCGTTTTATACTCTTTTTCTGTCCTGTAAATGTCCATTCCATAACCCTGTAAAAGATTTACTTTATACAGTTCTTTTTCTTTATTCATTAAGGAACATTCAGCCGACAATATAACACAACGATTTTCTTTCTTTTCTTGCTTTATTACATATTCCATATTATTGCCCCCTTCCTTTGCTTTTTAGTCGTTCATACCGCTTTGAATATCCCGCAAGTGTGAAAATTACGAAATACCCGCTACTGTCGTATGGTTTACTTATTTGATTATACTTATTATAGCGGTTATAAATAAACAATTCTATAACTATATTAGCCTAAAATAGCAATATATTAGCGTAAACTTTTTATACCAATAAAAGCGGGTAAAATATTACTATTTTCCTATATTCCATTAATATCATCTATATATATGTATATATGTCTTTTCTGTACGCTTGAATTGACAAGGGAATAAAGTTAAAATATTATTGAATTAAGGAAAGATAAGCACATTCAGGCATTGCAACACACAAAAATAGATCCATGAAAATAGCAGCATTTTTGACTGATCCGGTCAAAAAGTATCATTTTCTCATCGGCGGAATACAAGCACTCACTTAATTAGAGTGCTAATAATTTGACTGCCTGGGTCAATTTGACTTACCCGGTCAACCACCACCGGCGTTGCTTTTGACTGATCCGGTCAATGAATGTTTGGTGTTGACTTGTACGGTCAATGCCAGGCACCCCTGGGGGAACTGGTGTTCGAGTGCGGGGCGGGAAAGCCCCCGTCAGCAAAATTTAAACAAAAAGACGCAAAAGCCGTCAGCAGAGCCCCCGTCAGCAAAAAATAAACAAAAAGACACAAAAGGAGGAGACGAGATGCAAGGGAATAATCGAAAGACGAAAGAGAAGTACAATTTCAGTTTAGCGATAGGGTATGCAAGGGATGAGAAAGAGATAGAAAGGATAAAAGATTATGGGAAAGAGTACCGGTATATAATAGACGAGATATATATAGAGACACCGAGAGAGATGTTAAGTGAAAGGTTTAAGAGTAAGCCGAAGTATTTAATATGTATCTCCCCGATAGCGGAAGGGAAAGAGAAAGGGTACATAGAGTATGGGTTAATGTTAAGGGGATTAGAGATTATCTATATAGATGGAAGTGAAGTAGATGAAACAGCGAGATATTATGCGGAGAGGGAGAAAGAAACGAGAATAGAGCGAATGACAGCCGGAAGGGAGAGAAGGGCGAAAGCGGGGTTATACAGTCATGGAAGGTGTCCGTATGGGTACTACTATGAGAATGGAAAGTTATACATGGATAGTTATGAAGCGTTTGTAGTGAAGTTTTGTTTTTTAAGAAGGAAACAGGGATGTAGTTATTACATGATAGCGAAGGAATTAAACCAAAGGGGGTTTCAGAATAGGAATGGGACATCATTTTTCCCGAGATCAGTATCGTCAATGATAGAACGAAAGAGTTTTTATCAAGGGAAGATAAACTATCATGGAGAGGAGATAAAGGGGGTACACACACCGATACTGTCAGAGGATGAAGAATGTTTATGGGGGAAGATATTTGAAGAAAACATATTAAGTGAAGAAGAAGAAGCGAAGTTAAAGAGATATAAAGACAAATTTGGAAGGAGTACGGGGAGACCGGCGAAGCTGAAACCATTTATAGTATATGAAGAAACAGACAAAGAAGGAATCAGAAGGAGAAAGTTGCAGAGATGAAATTAGAAGAAGCGTATAGTCTTTTCATGCAAAAAGGCGAGTATGAGAAAGCGTTTGAGTGTTTGCGGAACATATATAATGGGTGGGAGAATTACGCATTGGTATGTTCATTCAGGGAAAAGATAGCCTTAATAAACCGGGACTTGCTAAAAAGGGCGTACTTACTGACAGCGAGAGACCATTTTGATGATTACATGATATATATAGAGTGGAACAGACCGTTAGAAGAAAAGTTCTGGTTACCGAGAAGGAAAAAGTTAATCGAGATATGTTCATCATTACAGGACTTGGAAGATGGGCAGCTTGACGAACTGTTTTTAAGTATGCCGCCGAGAACAGGGAAGACCACCTTAATGAGTTTCTTTTGTTCATGGGTTTCCTTACGGAATAGTGAAGGGAGTAACTTATATTCTTCCTATACCGATAGTGTAGCAAGGGCGTTTTATAGTGGACTAATGGAGATACTAACCGACCATACGACCTATTTGTGGAAGGATGTCTTTCCGGAATGTTCATTAGCGAGTACCAATGCGAATGACCTGCTGATTAATATAGACAGAAAGAAACGCTACGCCACTTTTACAGCAAGGTCTTTATATGGTACGTTGAATGGTGCTTGTGACTGTAATAATTATCTGATAGCAGACGATTTAATATCAGGTATTGAAGAAGCAATGAATAAAGACCGGTTGGAATCTGCATGGTTAAAAGTAGATAATAACTTATTACCGAGAGCAAAGCAGTCAGCAAAGAACTTATGGATTGGTACAAGGTGGAGTTTAGGAGATCCGATACAAAGAAGGATAGAGATATTACAGAATGAGCCAAAATTTAAGACAAGGCGGTTTAAGGTGGTAAATACACCCGCATTAGATGAAAGTGACGAAAGTAACTTTGATTATTCCTGTGGAGTAGGGTTTGACACGGAATACTATCAGCAAAGACGGGCCTCTTTTGAGCGAAACAATGATATGGCCTCATGGTTAGCGCAATACCAGGGAAGTCCGATTGAAAGAGAAGGTGCAGTCTTTAACCCGGAAGAATTAAGGTACTATAATGGGGAACTCCCCGAAAACCCTGACAGAATATTTGCCGTGACCGACCCTGCGTGGGGTGGTGGAGACTATGTAGCAACGGGATTTTTCTACCAATACAATGATGATTTGTTTTTACATGATGTAATCTTTGATAATAACGATAAGTCTGTCACGCAACCGAGAATTGCAAAGAAAGTGATAAAGCATAATGCAGCAGCATTATATGTAGAAGGCACGAAAATGACATCATCTTATGGAGAAGGAGTAGATGCGATATTAAAGTCACAAGGGTACAGATGTAATGTGCAAACAACCACGAAACACTTTACCGGAACAGGAAAAGAGCAAAGAATCTTTGATAAAGCACCGGACATAAGGGAACGAATGATATTCCGCAAGAAAAGGGATAAAGAATACGAACAATTCATGCAGAATGTCTTTAGTTTTACCATGAATGGAAAAAATAAGAATGATGATGCGCCGGACTGTCTTGCAATGGCGATTTGTTTTGCTTTCCTGTCTTCCCAGACGATAAATGCAAGAAAAAGACCTTTTTGACCGAATCAGTCAATTTTTATTGACAAGTGTTTACATAATTGTTATTTTAGAATAAGAGGTGAAGGGTATGCGTATAGAGGAGTATGAAAGAAGTCTAAAAGTAATAAATGGAATTCTTAACAATGGTGGAATTGCGGAAATCAAGATAGAGAACGCAAAGAAACTTGTTGTAGTGGAAGTTGGAAGAACAGTACGAATTTCAGAGGAAATAAAGGATGTCGAAAGAATCGAAAGAAAATAGTTATGTATTTCCGACTATATCAGCGAGAAAACTATACGGACGGCAGCAGATTTTTACAGATGTAGAAGAAATAACTGCCGACAATGTCATTGAAGTATTAAATAAAACAATGCCCACCCACAGCAAAAACCGTGGGGAAATTCAGTATTTATATGATTATTATAGGGGAAAACAGCCGATTTTAGAAAGAGTAAAGGAAATTCGTCCCGAAATCTGCAATAAAATTGTAGAGAACTGGGCAAATCAAATTGTTTCTTTTAAAGTCGGCTATTTGTGTTCTTCCCCCATACAGTATATAAGCGGAACAAAAGGGGACGATATATCTTCAAAAGTCGATAAATTAAACGATTTAATGGCAAATGACAGTAAACCGGCGAAAGACAGAGACTTATTTGAGTGGCAGATGATATGTGGTACCTCGTACCGCATGATTTTTCCGGATAAAGACAGTATATTCGAGACATTTGTAAACGATCCGAGAGAATCTTTCGTTATATATAAGAACGAAATAGGGAAAAAGCCTATTGCCGGAGTGTATTTAACCACACAGGCAACAAAACCAAAAAGAGTAACCGTATATACTGTATATACAGAGAAACTGATTTTAACGGTAAAGGACAATGCGGTAGTCAGCGCAGAAACAAATACAATGGGGGCAATACCGATTATTGAGTACCCAGCTAACAACGCAAGATTAGGGGCATTTGAAATAGTGCTTGACCTACTTAATGCGATTAATGACCTTGATTCCAACCGCATTGACGGAGTAGAGCAGTTTATTCAGTCTCTAATGATTATATATAACGCAACATTAGGAGACGAAACCGCAAATTCCATTCGTGAAAAAGGTTTAATTGAATTGAAATCTGTAGGGGAAGCGAAAGCAGATGTCAAGATATTAAGCGAACAGTTAAATCAGGACCAGACACAGACATTAAAAGAAGACATTATCAGAAGAATCAGGGAAATTGTAGGCTTACCTTCCCAGGGTAGCGGAGACACATCCGATTCTTCCAACAATGGCGCACAGCTTTTAAAAGGTGGATGGGAAAACGCAGAGACAAGGGCAAAAGACAGCGAGACCATGTTTAAGCGCAATGAACGGGTATTCCTGAAAGTCCTTCTTGACATATTAAAGAAAAAGAGTGTTATTGACTTATCCCCTATGGATATAGACATTAACTTTACAAGAAGGAATTATGAGAACATTCAGGCGAAAGCGCAAGTACTTACCATGATGTTATCGCAGGACAAGATACATCCGAAACTTGCGTTTGAATCATGCGGAATGTTCATTGATCCGGAACAGGCTTACAGAGAATCGGCAGAATACTATGAATCCGTTGGACGAACTGAACAACTTAATAACAGAGTGGACGGAGACGATAAATCCGCAGGAGATAACGAAGAAAACAATTGATTCCTTACTTGATTTGCTGATTATAGCTTATGCGTTTGGTGTAGAGAATGTAAACAGCACCACAGAATCAGACATAGAAATATCACGGGACAAAATGTTTCACTCTATTTATGCAAAGATAGAAGGAAAAACATGGGAAGACCGGATAAAAGAGTATGATACCATTCAGCAATTCAAGATACTTGCGGATAACGAAACAAGCCGGGTATTTAGTGACGGTCAATGGGACTGTGCTAATTCCATAGACGGAGAAATATATAAAACATGGAATAATATGGAAGATGATAAAGTCCGAGAATCGCATTGGTATTTAGGCGGTATGACGATCCCGCTACAAGAATACTTTAGGACTTTAAATGGAGACGAGACGCTATATCCAAGAAGGTTTGGAATACCTGATGAAGATATAGGATGTAGATGTTGGCTAACATACACGAAAGAGAGGAGAAGCTGATGATTAGTATTATTATTACCCACTACAAAGAGCCGTGGGAAATTGTAAAGCCTATGTTTGATTCGATTATGAATCAATTAGGTGTGGACTTTGAAAAAGACATAGAGATTATACTTGTCAATGATGATTTTGAAAACCGTATTAAAGGAGATATGTTTGAATATTACCCGTTTTCAATAAACATTATTGATGAAGGGCATAACGGAGTATCGAAAGCAAGAAATCTTGGTTTGGAAAATGCACACGGAGACTATGTAATGTTTTGTGACTGTGACGATAGATTTATTTCTTCTTATGCGTTGCACTTATACAAAAAGCACATTGGACATTTTGATGTTATCAAGTCCCCGTTCATTGAAGACCAGGTAATAGACGGAGAATTAAAACTGATTCGTCACGAAAAAGACATTAGTTTTATTCACGGGAAATTATACCGTAAATCGTTTCTTGATGAAAATAACATTCGATTCTGTGATGATTTGACAATACATGAAGACGGTTTCTTCAATGTAATTGCAAACATATTAGCGCAGGGAAATATATATGAAATGTCCCCCGCCGTATATTTATGGAAATTCAATGATAATTCCGTAGTACGCAGGGACCGGGAAATGTTCATTTATAAAACCTACGACCATTTAATGAGTTGCAGAATTGCCATTTGCAACAATTTAAAAGAAAGAGAAATGATAGAACATTATTTTCCGGCTGTATCAAAGACAGTAATCGACAGTTATTACGATTTTCAAAAGCCGGAAGCATTAGATCCGAAAAATAAGGATTTAATCAAGTTTGCGGAAAAGGAATTTGCAAGATTTTACAAAGAATTCCGTGAAGACTATAACGAAATCGGAATTGAAGATATAGCGCAGATGATGTTTTTATGCAGACAGACCGCATTTATTAACAATATGAGAATTGAGCAGGAGACTTTATCTCAATTTTTAACCCGAATTGTTAAGGAATACCTTTAACATATAAACACAGAGACGTGTATAAAACGCAAAAATGAGAGAACATTAAACGCAAAGGAGAGAAAAAGTATGAAAATTGATGTGAAGAAAATCGAAGGCTACGAAAACATGACAGACGAAGAAAAGCTCAAAGCATTAGAAGACTATGAGTTTAATGACGAACCCAATGATGTCAGCAAGTTAAAATCTGCACTTGATAAGGCTACATCTGAAACCGCAAAGTACAAAAAAGAATTGCGGGAATTACAGAGTGAAGAACAACGCAAGGAAGCAGAGAGAAAGGAAGCCGAAGAAAAAAGAGAGGCCCAGTTGCAGGAATTGATAAAAGAAAAAACAATTACCGAGCATAAGGCTAATTTCTTAAAAGTCGGATATACCGAAGAACTTGCCTTACAGTCTGCAAATGCTATTGTGGACGGAGATTTCAAAACAGTTTTCGCAAATCTCGGCTCTTTCATTGAAGAAAGAGACAAAAAGTTAAAAGCAGAAATTTTGGATAGTACCAAAAGACCGAAAGGTTCCTCTGGTGCTGCACCAATCACAAAGGAACAATTCAAGGGTATGTCTTTTGCTGAAAAAAATAAACTTTACATGGATAACCCTGATTTGTACCATTCACTTAAAGAAGGAGATTAAAAGATGGCTACGACAAAATTAGCAAACTTAATCAATCCCGAAGTCATTGCAGATTTCGTGGAAACTAAACTTACAGACAAAATGTTATTTACTCCACTTGCTGACGTTGATTACACTTTGGAAGGCAGACCCGGAGACACCCTTACTTTTCCTGTATGGAACTATATCGGAGACGCATCTGTATTAAGTGAAGCATCTACCGTTTCTATTGCAACGCTTACCCAGGGTAGCGCACCCGTAACTGTTTACAAGGCAGCGAAGGGCGTTGAAATTACTGACGAAGCCGCTTTATCCGGCCTCGGAGATGCTATTGGAGAAGCAGCAGAACAGATCGCTCTTTCTCTTGCAAACAAGATTGATAACGATATGCTTACCACTTTGGGAACTATCGGTTCTACCATGACCTACACCACAAGTGGCTCTACCGTAACTCCTACCGGAGACGATATTGCAGACGCACTTGAGTTATTCGGAGAAGATATTGAAGGCGTTAAGGCTGCTATCGTTCCCCCGAATGCTTATACAGCTCTTCGTAAGGCAGGAAAGAGTGATGGAGACTGGGTTCCGGCTTCCGAAATTGCAGCAGGAATTGTTATTCGTGGTGCGGTTGGAGAATATCAGGGTTGTCAGATTGTTGTTTCCAACAAGTTAAAAACATCAGGTAACATCTATATTGTTAAACCTGGTGCATTAAGACTTGTTATGAAGCGTGGAGTACTTGTAGAAACAGACAGAAACATTTTGAAATTCTCAGATGTTATTACCGGTTCTGTTCATTATGCAACCTATCTTTACAATGCGGCAGGGGCAATCAAGATTACACACGCATAAGGAGAAAAATTTATGGGTATGTTAATGGCAATGACAATGCTCGAAATGGAGAAAAAGAAAAAAATCTCCGAAGAACAGAAAGAAGAAACCGCTAAAGAGCCGTTAGTTAAGGAAATCGAAAGAAAACCGAGAAGAAAGAAGGCAGACAATGACACAGGAAGAGAAGATTGAAGTAGTTAAAACATTATTAGAGAATAATGAAAAAGCTACAGATACTTTAATCGGCGTGTTATTGGATAAAGCGGGGAGTTCTATTAAGTTAAAAATGTACCCCTTTACCGCCCCGGAAGATTTTACAGTACCGTCCGATTACGAATATTTACAATGCGATTTAGCGGTGCGGTATTTTAACCGAATGGGTGGCGAAGGGGAAGTCGCACACAGCGAAAACGGAATTGCAAGGAATTATAATTCTGCAAACGATTCCGATTTGTTAGCGGAGGTCATGCAGGTAATCGTATGAGAACTATGTCACGAAACAAACAAAAGATATATTATGCTAACTATGTTAGTGATATGTCTATGTATGACGATAACGGGTTATACACGGGAGATACGCAAATCGGTTATACAGAGCCTGTAGAAGAATATGTAAATCTTTCTGCTGCCCGTGGAGATACTGTTATAGAATTGTTCGGAACAGACATCAATTACTCAAACATTATTGTAACGGATCATGATTTGGGAATGGATGAACATAGTATCTTGTGGATAGACCGTGAGACCACAGAGCCATACAATTATATTGTTGTGCGAGTTGCAAAAACGCTCAATTCTTTTGCATACGCAATAAACAAAGTGACTACCGGAGAGCCTTATAAAATTCGTCCGTGGTATCCTTCGGATTATTTATATCCTGTAGGAGACGAAAATGACGATTAATGTTGATATATTCAATACAAAGTCAATAGATGAAGCAATAAAAAGGCTTGATGATTATAACAAAAAGTTTGTAAAAGCGTGTGACAAAATAGAAGAAGAATTAGCAAGATTAGGGGCAATGATAGTTGACAACAACTATCAGATGATAGCCGATTCAGGTACTTATGTAGTTGACTGGGTGCAAACCAAAGACGGATGGATGGCAATAGCGCAAGGAGATACAGTAGTATTTCTTGAGTTTGGAACGGGAATATTAACACAAGATTACCCGCATCCGAAATCGGAAGGTTTACCACGAATTGCACCAGGAGAATGGTCGCAAACGGAAGGTTCAGGACAATACATAGTAGGAGTGCATGAGTATTGGCATTATCGTGGTAAGAAATATACCGGTAGTGTTGCGACACATGGTTTCTATTTTGCGAAAAAAGAATTAAAAGAAAGGGGAGTGCAGATAGCACTTGGGATATTTAAAGAATGGTTGACGTAGAAAATCTCGTAATTGATTCCGTAAATTCTGCATTAAGAGAAAGTAGTTTTCGGGTAAAAGTTACATCTACACAAGAGCCTACCCCGTCTGTATTTCCTACGGTCTCCGTTTATGAAGCGAATAATACAAGCTATCGCAAAACGCATGACGGAGAGCCACATGAACATCATGTAGAAGTTGTGTATGCTGTTGATGTTTACTCCAATAAAAAAAGTGGGGCAAAACAGGAAGCAAAAGACATCTTTGCAATAGTTGACAATGTTTTACAAAGTTTCAAATTTACAAGAACAGCTAAAATTCCCGATTCAAACGCTGACAAATCTATTTATCGTATTACAGCAAGATATGAGGCCGTAATTGCCGAAGGGCAGACGATAGGAGATAATACAGTATTTCAAGTTTATCGGGGATAAGAAAGGAGTATATCATGTTAGAATTTTCTTCAGCCGGTGTAAAAATTAAATATGCTGTTGAAGTTACCGCCGGATCGAGACCTACATCCGGTTATACGACAATTCCCAGCATTAAATCTTCCCCTGATTTTAACCCGGAACCGGCACAGTTGCAGGTAACTGATTTTGGCGATACCCAGTGGCATCGCTATATTCCGGGTTTGCGTGATGTAGGAGGCGCATTAGCATTTACAGCTAATATGACAAGTTCCTTTAAGACCGCATGGAATAGTTGTGTTTCCGCAGCAAAGGCGGCAAAAGCGTCAAATCTTTCCACATGGTTTGAAGTTGCTATTCCGAACTTTGACAGTTTCTACTTTACCGGTATGCCTACCGAACTTGGTTTAAAGGGCATGGAAGTAGATTCCGTAGTAGAAGCAGACGGATATATTACACCTAACTCATTTTCGGGGTGGAATAGTGCATCTACATAAGTTATAATAAGAATTGTGGGGGGGATATAATTTCCCCCCATATATAGAAAGAGCAAGAAAAAGAAAGAGAGGAAAAAGACATGGCAGTAAAACCTATCACATTAACAGACAAGACAGACAACACTACTTACACACTTGAATTCAACAGAGCAAGTGTAGAATTCGCAGAACAAAGGGGTTTTAAAATTGAAGATGTAGCAGATTACCCCATGACGAAATTGCCGGAATTGTTTTTCTACGCATTTCGTATGCACCATAAGAACGTAGCAAGGGAAAAGACAGACAAGATTTTATTCTCATTAGGTGGTATTCCCGAAGGAATGGTTGACAGACTTGCGGAATTATACCAATTACCATTTAATGCACTTTCCGTTGTGGACGAGGACACAGAAGAAAGAAAAAACTCGAACTGGAAAGTGGAGTTTTAAAGCCACTTTCTATGTCCGAAACATTTAGGTCATTATGTCCCTACTATATGTTTTTAGGAATGTCATACAAGGAATATTGGTATGGCGATCCCGAACTTGTAAAAGTATATTACGAAACATATAAGTACAAGCGGAAAGAGAAAAACGAAGAATTATGGTTGCAAGGCTTGTATATAGCACAGGCAATTAGCTCATGTTTCAGCGAAGGGAAACGAAAATACCCGGATAAACCGCTTGACATCTACCCAAAGACCGCAGAAGAAAAGCGGTTAGAAGTAGAGAAACAAAGAAAAGCCATAATAGAGTACTTTGACGAATTGAAACGAAGGTGGGAAAGTAATGGCTCAAATAGATAGCTTATCTTTAAAAATAACAGCTTCTTCGGCTGACGCTTCAAAAAAACTTAAAGAATTAAGTGACGCTCTTAAAGTTTTTCGTAGTAGTTCCAACATTACTACTGCTACGAATAACTTATCGAAATTATCTACCGCATTAACAAGTTTAAACAGATTACGGGTAATGCCTGAAAAATACCGTCAAATAGGGGAAGGGATAGAGAACATAAACAGTTCTATATCCCATATTTCCCTTGCAAGTGTAAACAGAGTGGAAAGACTTGCTGCTGCACTTGAGAAGTTAGGAAAAGTTCGTGGAATTAATGCAAGTGTCCGTAAAGCACTTGGAGACTTGGCGTTACCTTCGGAAGAAGCGCAAAATTCAGAAGAAATTGTAAAGAAAACAGAAAATGTAGAAGATGTTGCAAATAGGGCCTCTACTGCATTTTCACGTTTTAAATCGGAATTAAAAGGGATAAAAAACCATGCTGCAATAGCGGGTTTAAATTCCCTTAAATTAAATTTTGACGGACTGAAAACCGCAATACACAGAGCATTATCTCCGTTAAAACATTTTTTATCATCTATTGGAAGAATCGCTCTATATCGTGCTATCCGTAGTGCAATTAAATCTGTTTCAGCCGGAATAAAAGAAGGTTTACAGAATTTAGCAATGTTCTCCTATCAAATGAAAGAGTTAGACACTCATAAGGCGAACAAAGTGTTAAGTCTATATACCTCTAATTTCCTGTACCTAAAAAATGCAATTGCTACGGCGGTTATTCCGGTACTAAAGATGTTAGAGCCTATCATTGATTCTGTAATCAACAGAATGGTTGATTTTATTAATATCATTGCACAATTAGGTAGTTTCTTGTCCGGTTCTACTACATACACAAGGGCAAAATACTACTACAAAGACTATGCAGAAAGTTTAGACAAAGCGAGTGGTAGTGCTGCTAAACTGAATAAGCAACTTGCAAAGTTTGACGAAATCAACAATATTACTTTCAAAGAAGGAAGTGGAAGTGGTAATAACATTGATGATTACTTACAGATGTTTGAAGATCCTATTCCTATTGCTGATTGGATTCAAAGCTTAAAAAACAAAGACTGGTATGAAATCGGAAAAACCATAGCAGACAAGTTTTCTGAGTCCCTGGAAAATATCAATTGGGATAATGTTAAGAGTAAAGCGTCAAATATTGCTACAAAGTTTGCTTCTTTCCTAAACGGAGTATTTACACCAAGAACATTCAAGAATGTTGCAAAGACCATAGCACAGTCATTAAACACAGCATTACTAACCGTAAAAGTATTTGGAGAAAACTTTGACGCAAAACAGTTAGGAAACGGAATTATCAAGGGAATTACAACATTCTTTGAAACATTTGATTTTGGTTTACTTGCCGATACATTAAATGTATTTAAGGACAAATTCTTTGATTTTATAAAGGGCATTTTTGACGGATTAAAAGAAAGTGATTGGAAGAAAATCTTTAGCAATATGTTTGAGTTTTTCAAACACATAGAGCCTGATACTGTAGGTTTAGTATTGGGTGCAATTTTAGTTACAAAAGGAAGTAAATTTGCTATTACTTACGGCGCAGGATTTATTGAAGGAATTGCAAAAGCAATTGGAACAAAACTTGCTACTACAGAAATTTCGGCATCTCTTGGAAATGTAGTCCTAACCGCCGCAACTTGTCTTATAACTGTTGCTGCCGTAACTATAGCAGCCGAGAAAATTTCTACTCATGCTTTAGGCTATGATCCGTTTGATGCAAAAGGACTTTCCGCAGGAAAAGATAATAGAAATTGGAATGCCACTCGAAGAAAAACATATTATAACACCGGCTCAAAGGCTGGTATGCCTTCTAATGCAAAAAGGAATCGTACAACGCCTGATAGACTGAAAAATACTGTCAGAAAATCGGCTGCTATGACAAAAGAAGATGTATTGCAATGGACAAAGAACCTTAACGAATATGAAGTAGCCGGAATTAAAGTCGGAAAAGTAATGGCGAATGGTTTAATAATTGGCTTAAAGTATGTAAATATTTCAAATAAAATAAAGTCGTGGCATGATGAAAATATTAAACCCTGGTTTACCGAAGAAAAATGGATAAGTGTTTTTGAGAATGTTTATAAGGCAGCTTACAAAAAAACAACAGAAACCATTGATTTTACAAAGTATTTAATTAGGCTTTGGATAGCTGAAACTATCTCATGGTTTACTTATGAAAAATGGGCCTCAGTTGCGGATAATGTTAAGCGTAGTTTTGTTGATAAATATACGCAGATGAAAACCGATTTAGGAACTATCATTGTTGGAATATTAACTACGGCTCAACAAGTACTTTCTTATGCTGCTTTTCTTGTAATCGGAACAAACATTGCAAAGGGAATTAAAGAGCCGTTTGCCAAAGCACTTACTACCATGTCCGAAATGTTTGGAAAGTTAGTTAAAATAGTGAGTGCCGGAATAACGGTTAAGTTTAAGGCAGACGCTACAGATGTAATTAACACGGCAAAGTCTTTAACTAATACCGCTATTGATATTATGGCTAATCTCCATCTTAATACATCCGCACTTAACAATGTTGAGATAGACGCTCATACTAAAGGTGGTGGAGAGGTTGTTACGAGTGTTCCCGATACAGGAAATAATGGTTGGGTAAACCCTAATACGAGAGATACTGTAACATCAACATTTAAAAATACGGATGATGTAAATACCGCAAGTGGTTTTCGTACAGCTTCCGATTCTGTAAAAGAAGCGGCTGCAAAAGCCTCTTTGCCGGAAGAAGTCAGAAAAAAGATTTATGGATATGCTACAGGCGGTTTCCCGAAGGTAGGCTCTTTGTTTGTGGCTCACGAAAGAGGCCCCGAACTTGTAGGAAGTTTTGAAGGAAAGACAGGCGTAGCAAACCAGGGTCAGATTACAGAGGCAATGTATGACGCAACATATAAGGCAATGAGTAAAGCATTAAGTGAGAATAGTACCACAGGAAGAATTGAAGTTGATGAAAATGCCTTCTTTAGATTTATTCAGCAAAAGGCAAATGAATATTTTGATTCAACCGGAAATAAACCATTTCCCGCATAGGAGTTAAATAATGTCAAGAGCAAATTACTTTATCAAATTCGGAGATGACATATTACCCTATAAATTTATGAAATACGATAGTTATAAGAATGTATTAAATACAGGGGATGTAGATTCATACCGAAATGCAAATTATGATTTGATAAAAAACACCGTGGCTACAAAGGTAAAAGTTGAGTTTGAAACGCCTTATCTGTATGAAAATGAAAAAAATGATTTAATGGCATTTATCCGTTCCCATTATATTAATGCACTTGAAAGAAGTATAATGGTTACAGCGTATGTTGACGAACTTGACGATTACAGAACATTTAAAGCATATTTAGTAGATCCGGAGTTTAAGATTCAGCAAAATAGTGAATTAGGTTATATTTATCAACCGGTAAGAATTTGTTTTGTGGAGTTTTAAGATGATAAATTACGCATACGAAAGTCTATTTAAACAAACAAGCATAACGAAACAAATTGTTATAACCCATGATACGGGAACTATAACGAACAACGAATTGGAATGTGAAAAGTTTGAGTTCCATGATAATTTGTGTTCGCAAAATCAATTACAATTTGGGTGTTGTGAATCTTCTTATATTAAATTTTCAGTAGGGTATGGAATAGAGCCTTTAATCAATAAAGAATTAACTGTCACAATTACACCAAATGGTGGCACTCCGCTTAATTTGGGTACATTTATTGTTACAAGTGATAAGCCTACAGGAAATAGAAGGCACCGGGAAATTATCGCCTACGATAAGATGTATCAAATTATCAATGCGGAAGTTATTGAATGGTATAATGCACTTTTCCCCACGGAAGATACGGTTAAAACGATTAAACAGATTAGAGATTCGTTTTTTGATTATATCGGCATTGAACAGGAAACTGTTACTTTACCACTTGATAATTTGCAGATTAACAAGACAATCACGGCTGAATCATTGAGTGGAAAAGATGTTATTACGGCAATATGTGAAGCAAATTTAATTTTCGGACATATTACCCGTTACGGAAAATTTAGGTATATAATGCTTCAACCTATTGGGGAGAGTTTGTTTCCTGATGAAGAACTCTATCCGGCAAACGATTTGTACCCGAAAGAAGGGGCGGTTGACGAAGAAATCGGCGTAAATGGGAATTATATTACCGCTACTTAT
>JAEIGA010004100.1_pt1 | contig 22542 bp, 25 predicted proteins | sample 9270691 | NCBI WGS metagenome assembly JAEIGA01 (sample SAMN17057246, study PRJNA624740) | gut metagenome | biome: biome; isolation source: fecal sample | host: Bos grunniens | place: China: Xizang | collected 2019 | reverse complement strand
TCGAACAACCATTTCGGCATCAAGTGCAAGAAAAATTGGACGGGCAAAAAGGTCTATCACGACGACGACGAAAAGGGCGAATGTTTCCGCGCCTACCCCACCGTCGAGGCCTCCTACGAGGATCACGCCGAGTTCCTGGACAAGCAACCACGCTACGACTCGCTCTTTGTCTACGCTCCCGACGACTACCGCAGTTGGGCGCGGGGCTTGAAGGCGGCCGGCTACGCCACCGCCCCCGACTATGCCCAACGCCTCATCAAGATCATCGAAGAGAGCCACCTCTACCTCTTCGATCGCGAGGGGGGCAGTGCGCTCTATGCACGCAACGAAGAGGAGCGATTCTTCACCTCGTCCCCCGGCTATCTGCCGGCCGAGACAGGGGGTGAGGGGGTCGATCCCGACAATTTCCAGGTAACGATCGGCCACCACGGAGCCCACAGCGTCCACCGCTGCAACGGCATCCCCTTCGTAAGAGCCAAGCAGGAGGACACCTTCGAGGCCATCGGCAAGGAGTTGCGCCTCTCGGCCCGCAACCTGCGCAAGTTCAACGAGGTGGAGCCCACGGCCCAACCCCTGGCCGGCGAGGTGATCTTCCTCGAGCGCAAGCGAAACAGCTGGCAGGGGGCCGAGGAGTTCCACACGGCGGTCGAGGGCGAGAGCCTCTTCTCGGTATCGCAACGCTACGGCATCCGCCAAAAGAGCCTCCGCAAGCTCAACCGCATGAAACGCACAGAGCACCTCTTCGCCACGGGTCAGCAGGTGCGGATTCGATAAAATATCCCGGATAAAAAACAACAAAAGGACTCGCCTCCATGGAGGCGAGTCCTTTTGTTGCAAATAAAGAGAATTTACTTCTTGCCGGCACGAATAAATTCCGTGCCTTCTTCATAGACAATCACATCTCGACGCGACTCATAAGTGGCAACCCAAGTTTCATAATCCTCGTCTGACATATAGATTGTCTTGCCATCAAAAGTATAGGTTCCACCCCCATAGTAACCTTCAGAAGGAACACGCTCCGTATAGGTAGAATTGGCATTAAATGTCAAAGTCCAATCCGACTCAACATCAACCCAAGTGCCAACAATCAGCGCATTCTGACTCTGCGCCGCCTGCTCGTCTTTGTCCTCCTTGTCGCATGCCGTAAAGGCCACGCTCGTTGCGCTCAATACAAAGAGCATCATCATCAGTTTCCAAATTTTCATACCTTTCGTTTTTTAGGGTTAATAATAGTGTTTGATAAATCTATCACAAAGGTAGAAAGGTTTTCAGCGACAATGCCTTCGCTTGCGTAGAGGAGTATTCTACAATCTGTAGAGATTATTTCGACACCCGATCCCGAGGCGAGGGGCAAGAAGGGTCGATTTGCACCACATAGTATTGGAAAAAGTTGTGTTGCAAAAGTTGAGAGATTCGAAGCAGGAGGGCCGTATCGAGACTCTGTCGTTTGAAGATATCGTACACATTGGTTCGGTCGCAATAGAGTTCCTTTGCGAACCACCCCACCGAACGCCCTTGCCGGCGAAGCTCCTCCTTAATCAAATTTCCAATATGTATCATTCCGTACCGCAACAAAAACAGCGTGAGCCACTTCCTCATTCGCCATCGCGGTCTTGGACTACCTTGGAGCAGAAGAAAAGAAATGTTCACGCCGTAAACGGCATAAACACCAACTTTCATTCCCTGCTCCATACGAAAGTGTCCAAGTTCCGATGGCAAGAAAAAAGCCGATGCGCTTTTTTATTCCTATGGATCTACCCCAAAAAGAGGAGATCGAAAGCAAAGATAAGAAAAATTTTCGTTCGCTGTTCCCTATCTGAAATATAATGTGTAACTTTGCTAACGATTGCGGACGGCAAAACATCGCCCGCAAGCCAACGAAAAGAGAATATTATGGAGATCAGCCCACTCAGAGCACGCATCGAAGAGACGATCATCAAGAAATCGGCTCTCAAGCAGAAGGTATTCGACAACACCTTCTTTATTTTCAACGAACTCAAGGACACCCTTTTGGAGATGGCCTCCGAGATGGAGGACGACATGGAGGGTCGCATTGACAAACGCGTAAGGATTGAGTACCGCGACCGCGGCAAGTTTGAGGCGCAGTTGCAGGTGGCAAGCGACCTCTTGATCTTCCAGATGCACACCAACGTCTTCGAATTCGAGACCAACCATGTCATCTGGGAGAACCCCTATGTGCAAGCCGAACCCGACAACACCTATTGCGGTGTGATCAACATCTACAACTTCCTCTCCGATTCGTTCAAGTTCAACCGCAATGCCGACGAGGGCTACCTGATCGGCCGTCTGTTTATCAACCGCGAGCGGATGTTCTTTGTCGAGGGAAAGCGTCAGACGCTGGTGCGCGCCAAGGACTTTGGCATGCGTGAGATCGACCGTGGAGCCTTGGTTTCGATCCTCGAGGCGGCGATCAACTACGCCCTCGGCTTCGACCTGCTGTTGCCCCCCTACGAAAAATCGAAGCGCGTAACCGTAGACCAGTTCAACACGCGCATGGACAACTCGAAGTTCATCACCGGCAAGCGATTGGACTACGACTTCAACGTCGACGACATCTAATTTTTCGATTCGATGCGGTATTTTTTTACCGCCTTATCTCTTGAATGGGCTGCGCCGATGGACAGGCCATCCAAGCCAACCAACGATTCGCAATTTTGAATTTATGTATAGACTACTGACAACCCTTTTTGCACTCCTGACGAGTGCCACGCTCTGGGCCCAGAGCACCTTCGAGCGCGCCAATGCGCTCTATGACCACTACGAGCGTTGGAACATCGTTCCGACCACGGGCATGGTGGTCCCGATGGCCGATGGCAAACACTACACCCGCCTGGCGGGCGAGCGCATCGAGCAGATCGCCTATGCCGACAACTCCACCACCGAGCTCTACCGTGCTGGCAAGGGGGTCTCGGACTACACCGTAGCACCGAACGGTTCGATTCTTGTAAGCTACGGAGCCCATCCTATCTACCGCCACTCCTTTTGGGTGGATCGCCTCGTATGCGTGGTGGAGGGGGAGGCTGTGGAGGTTTCGCCCGAAATCGCCGAAAAGCGTGATGCCATCCTCTCGCCCGATGGCGAAAAGGTTCTCTTTTCGAGTCGCAACGACCTCTACATCTTCGACCTGAAGGAGCGTAAGACCCTGCGCCTGACCGATGACGGCCTCTGGAACCACGTCATCAACGGCACGACCGACTGGGTCTACGAGGAGGAGTTCGGTTTCACGAAGGGCTTCGCCTTCTCGCCCGACAGCCAAAAGGTGGCCTACCTGCGCTTCGACGAGAGCGAGGTACCCCTCTTTGAGATGATGCGCTTCGATGGCACGCTCTACAACCGTGCCTACACCTTCAAATACCCCAAGGCCGGGGACAAAAACTCGGTGATCAGTCTTTGGCTCTACGACCTCGCAACGGGTGAGAAGAGCCAAATCGACACGGGAAGCGAGCCGGATCAGTACATCCCCAACCTCGGTTGGACCCCCGCCGGAGAACTCTTCTTCTACCGCGTGGATCGTCGCCAGCGCCTCTTCGAGGTGATCCTGGATCGTGCCGAGGAGCAGCGCGTGATCTACCACGAATCGTCGCCCCGCTATGTGGAGCGTCCGATCGGCGAGGTGGTGCGTTTCATCGACCAAGACCGCTTCATCGTCCGCGAGGAGACCTCCACGGGATGGTGGCACCTCTACCTCCACAGCATCGAGAAGGGTCGCCTGAAGCCCCTGACTGCTGGCGAATGGGAGGTGGTTTCGGTACTCCATGCCGACAAGCGCGGTGTTTGGTACACCTCCACGGAGCAAGGCTCCACGCGCCGCGACCTCTACCGCATCAACCTCAAGGGGACGGGAAAAATACGTCTCACACAGGGTGAGGGGTGGCACGCCATCCTGCCGAGTGCCGACATGAGCTACTTCATCGACAGCTACTCCTCGGCCACGCAGCCCACGCAGATCACCCTGCGCGAGGGAAACAAGGGTGAATTGGTGCGCACCCTCTCGCAAGGCGAGTCGCCGGCCCATGAGGCGGTGGCAGCCCAAGCCGTTCCCACGCGCGAGTTCTTTATGTTCCGCACCGAACGAGGCGACGAGCTCAACGCCTGGGTGGTGAAGCCCCTCAATTTCGACCCCACGAAGCGCTACCCCGTGCTACTGACCCAATACTCGGGCCCCGGCTCACAGGAGGTAACCGACCGTTGGCGTCCCGACTGGACTGAGGCTCTGGCCCTGGAGGGCTACCTGGTCGCCTGCATCGATGCCCGCGGCACGGGATTCCGTGGCGAGGCGTTCAAGAAACAGACCTACGGCGACCTGGGTCGTCGCGAGGTGGAGGATCAACTCTCCTTTGCCCGCTATTGGGCGGCACAGCCCTATGTGGATGGCGACCGCATTGGTATCTACGGTTGGTCGTATGGTGGCTTCATGTCCTTGAGTTGCGCCCTGAAGGGCCATGGCCTCTTCAAGATGGTAATCTCGGTGGCCCCTGTCACCTCGTGGCGTTACTACGACTCGGTCTACACCGAGACCTACAACGGTCTGCCACAGGATTTCCCCGCTGGCTATGACGAGAACTCGCCTCTGAACTTCGAGGAGAAACTCTCGCCTCGCACACGCCTGCTACTGATCCACGGCACGGGCGATGACAATGTCCATGTGCAGAATGTGATGGAGATGGCTCGCCGCCTCAACCGCGATGGGGCCCGCTACGACATGATGATCTACCCCGATCAGAACCACTCGATGATGCCCGACGACCGCCGCAACGTGCGCGTCAAGATGTTGGACTACACCCTCGAGTTCCTCTAATCTTCGAGCAAAGCATCAAAAAATTAGGAGTTTGACTTTTGAAGTCAAACTCCTAATTTTTTGCGGTATCGGAAACCGGCCCTTACAAGGCTGCGATCGCAATCACCTCACGGTTGGCATCGTAAGTAATCTTGCAACGGCCCGTGTGGTTGATCGAGAGGTTGTTACCACCCTGCGATACGGCATACTCATTTCCGGGCTGCACCGTCGAACCGCTCTTCAGACCGCGATTCGTACCCCAACTCTTGTTGTAGCGCACCTTGAACTCGGCGGCACCGGCAAACTCCACCTCGGCCTCGAAGATCCCCTCGGCCACCTCGGTCATCATCACATCGCTGCCCCAATTGTTGAAGGTGCCTATCACACCCCACTTGCTCTCGCGAGGAACGAAGACAAACTGCTCGTCGCCCACCCACTGGGTGATCTCGGGGGTGAATTCGGTCGAGGTGCTCTCCGAATTGAGGGTAATGGTTGCGGTGTACTGCTTCCCCGAAGCAAAGGCCACGGCCTGCTCCAGGTGGAAGGTGTACTGCTTCTCGGAGGCAGTCGTTACCATCAGCGTGGGTTTCACATTGTCATGCGGAGCCAAAATCAAACGGAAGGTCTCCGTAGCGCGGGTCGGCTCGCGGAAGGCGCGAATCGTACCCTGATACTTGCTGACCGTCATCAGATCGAGGGTCTCGATATTATACTGCACCGCACCATAGACATTGGCAAACCAAAGATCCGAGATCTCCTCGCCCAACTCGTTGTTCACCGTCACCACCACCTTCGAGAGTTGGTGGCGGAAGGGGAGCGTTAAGGTTTCCTCCGTAGGGGCCGACTGCAGGCGGGCCAACATCAGGTCGCTGGCTGTGTAGTTCTCCCAGGAGGTCTGGTCGGCCTCGACATGGAACGACATCAGCTCACCGATCGCATGGCTGTAGGCCTTCTCGGCATCGTAGGGGTAGTAGGCCACCAGGTCGGCCGTGTAGCGCTCGTCGGCATACCAGAAGAGCTTATCCAACTCGTCAATCAGCCCATCGCCATTCGCATCACAGCTCAAAGCACCCCCCTCGGCCACCTCAAAACAGAGGTTGTCGAAGTGGGCCTTCTTCACCAGGGGATCAGCCTCCAGGTAGGCATCGGGCAGCAGCATATACAAACCAAACGCATCGCCCGCTTCAAAGGCGGTGTCGGTGGCACGCGTAAAGTCGGCCATGGCGGTCGAAAGCGAGAGCGCCTTCGCTGTCGAATGAGACTGCTCAGGGGTCAACTCCTGCTCGGTGTGGCACGCGACGAAGAGAAGCCCCGCCAATGCAACCATCGTAAACAAACACTTTTTCATCTTTCTCTTTGTTTTTAGTTTTGTGACCGGCAGACCGATCAAAGTCTGCCGGCCTATGCCCTTTTCAAGAAGATTTAACATCTTCTCTCTCAAGGTTAATTAGAGGGTCTTCCAATTCGTGTTGTCCGAGTTATCCCAAACATCATCGGGGACCACATAAAGCACCTTATCGTCGGTCGGAACGGTCAGGTCAGCGGTCTGGTTCCACTTGTTGTCCCAAGTGTTCTCCGTTGTACCGGGGTTCATACGGCAGAAGAGCATGCCTGCTGCACCGGCAGGAACCTCACACTCATAGATACCGGCAGTAGCCGAAGCGGTCATCGAAACCCAAGCATCACCAGCCTCAAACCAGAAGTAAGCAGCAAAGCGAGCACCATCTACCATCCAGTTTGCATTGGGCTGCAAATAAATCTTATTCTCGGGAACGACAATCTCCTCCTCGCTCTGCACGAAGTTGAGCTCCTCACCCTCGGCCCAGTCGGCGATCGTCCAGTCGATCACAACCTCGATAGGATCGGGCGTGGGAGGCGTGGGGGGCAGCGGCTCCTCGGGCTTCTCGATCTTCACCGAAGCGGTCGATACCGTACCGGCCTTGAACTCCACGGCGTTCTCCACCTTGAAGTTGTACTGCTGACCCGACTCCGTGGTGATCACCATCTTGGGAGCCACGGTCTGGGGAGCCATAATCAGCGTATAGGTGCCATCCTCCAGCAGACCGGCCTCGATGGTCATCGAGCCCGAAGCCTTCAGCGTCTCGGCAGCATTCTTCACCTCATAGGCAACCTGGCCGGCCACATTGGCAAAGCATACGCTTGCCACAGCATCGTCGGTCTCGTTTACCACCGTAAGGTTCACCTTCGAGAGCATGTGCTGGAAGGGGAGGGTGATGGCGTTCTCGGTCGGGGTAGCGGTCGTCGAAGCCACCATCAGGTCGCTGGCCGTGTAGGCGGCGTGCGAGGTCTGAGCGGCAGCCACCGTGAAGGTGCCCACCGTGGCGCTATAGGGATAGTAGGCTACCACCTGCGACTCCAAGGTCTCGTCCTCGTACCACACCTGCTTCGAAGCGGCAGCAAAGCCGTTGGCACCGAACGTGTAGGCTACGTTCGAGAGGTAAGCCTCGGGGTTGAAGATGAAGAGACCGATCTGGTCGCCCTGCTCAAAGGCGGTGTCGGTGGCACGCGTAAAGTCGGCCATCGATGCCTGGAGCGAGATCTCCTTGCCCTCTTTCGTTGCAGGAGCTACCTCCTGCGCGGGATCATTGCCGCACGAGGTCAGGAAGAGACCCACCAAGGCAACTACCGAAAAGAAAAACTTTTTCATAGCTAATGAGTTTAATTAAAAAGATTATTCAGTTATTTCTATCTCACAACATAACATTCGTACAAAAGTAGGGATTTTTTTTCTATCCTCCAAGATTTTCAGCCAAATAGTAAGGGTTGGCATCTATTTGCTGCCAACCCCGCCCCATGTCGAAGCCTCCTTGTGCATCAATCGTGCGCCACATAACGCGCCCCCACGGCCTGCCAATCAATCAAGGGCCAGATCGCCTCGATGGCCTTGGCGCGCCGATTGCGGTAGTCGATGTAGTAGGCGTGCTCCCACACATCAATGGCCAAGAGCGGGCGCATGTGATAACGCAATGGATTTCCGGCATTGGGCTCGCTGACGATGGCCAAACGCCCCGACTCCTCCTCCACGAGCCAGACCCAACCCGACCCGAAGAGCGAAAGACAAGCCTTCGTCAGGGCCTCCTTCAGTAGGGCAAACGACCCAAACCAACGATCCACCGCCTCGCGGAAATCACCCGAGGGTTCGTGGTGTGCCTCGGGCGAAAGGGTGTCGAAATAGAACTCATGGTTCCACACTTGGGCCGCATTATTGAAGATCGGCCCCTCGGCATCGCAGATAATCTGCTCGAGGTTCATCGTCTGAAAAGGGGTGTTGCGCACCAACTCGTTGAGTTTTTCGACATAGGCCTTGTAGTGCTTACCGTAGTGGTAGTCCAGGGTTTCGGCCGAGATGGCGGGAGCCAAAGCCTCCTTCGCATAGGGCAGGGGCTGCATCTCAAAGGGGGCAGTCCGTTTCGTGGGGTCTTGCTGCATAAAAAAGAGCGTTAAAAAGGTAAATAAAAGATGAATCATAACGTAAATTTCCCCCATGCATTGCAAATCCCACGCCAAAAGAATTGCAACGGAGGATTTGATACGCTACGGTTTGATTATAGGTGCGCCGAATGAAATTTTGCAGATCACTTGAAGGTTTCGGCGCAGAGAAATGTTTACGAGGGGATTTATGCAAAACATAAATCCCCTCGTAAACACAGCGCGTCATCCCGAGAATTTTCGCAATGACGAAGTTTATTTCTTAAATATCGGGCATGGCCCGATATTTAAGAAACTTTTTCCCTCTCCACCGATTTTTTCAGTGATCGTATTTTAGCGGAAGGGCTGTACTTGAGGTACTTCCCTTTCGAGGGAAAGGGAGGGCTAAAATACGGTATTATCACAACAAAAAATCACCGAAAGAAATCTGATTTTAAAGGAGGAAATTCCGCGCCGACATGAAATTCCCCCGGAAGGGCTGTACTTGTGGTGCTGCCCTTTCAAGGGAAGGGGAGGGCTAAAATACGGTATTATCACAACAAAAAAATCACCGAAAGAAATCTGATTTTAAGCGAGTAAATTCCGTGCCGACATGAAATTCCCCCGGAAGGGCTGTACTTGTGGTACTGCCCTTTCGGGGGAATGATTGAGGTGCGGAATTTACCGCTTAAAATCAGATTTACTCGGTGATTCGCTCAAGCTTAACCGTAAAGTGACGCATCAACTCCGTCTCCCATACGATCTTCACACCGCGCTTGATCTCGTGACGACGGTCGTATACGTTCTTCAGAGCGGCAGCGATCACATCCATGTGGTTGTTGGTGTAGGAACGACGAGCGATGCAGAAACGAACGAGATCCAAACCACCGAAGCGGTTCTCGCGCGTTACGGGATCACGGTCGGCCAAGATGTAACCGATCTCGCAACCACGCACACCGGCCTCGAGGTAAACCTCCAGAGCCAGGGTCTGAGCGGGGAACTCCTCCTTGGGGATGTTGGTCAGCACCTTCGAAGCATCAACGAAGATGGCGTGACCACCTACGGGACGCTGGTAAGGAATGCCGTACTCGTCGAGCTTGGCAGCCAGGTACTGCACCTGCTTGATACGGGTCTCGATGGTCTCGAGCTCGGTGTTCTCGTCCAGACCAACAGCCAGAGCAGCCATATCGCGGCCGTTCATACCACCATAGGTCAAGAAGCCCTCGAAGGGGATGCAGAAACGCTTGGCACCCTCGTACCAATCCTCGTGACGCGTAGCGATGAAACCACCCATGTTCACCAGACCGTCCTTCTTCGACGACATGGTCATACCATCGGCATAGGAGTACATCTCCTTCACGATCTCCTTGATGGTCTTATCGGCGTAACCCTCCTCGCGGGTCTTGATGAAGTAGGCGTTCTCTACGAAACGAGCCGAGTCGAATACGATGCGCGTGCCATACTTGTCGGCGATGGCACGTACGTCGCGCAGGTTCTTCATCGAAACGGGCTGACCACCAGCGGTGTTGTTCGTCACGGTTACGATGATGAAGGGGATCTTCTCAGCGTGCTCGGCCAGGGCCTTCTCCAGCTTGGCGCAATCTACCTCGCCCTTGAAGGGGAGCTCGAGCTGCGTATCCTTGGCAGCATCGATCGTGCAATCCAAAGCCGTAGCCTTGCGGAACTCGATGTGGCCCTTCGTGGTGTCGAAGTGCGAGTTACCGGGGATGATGTCGCCGGCCTTTACCAGGTGCGAGAACAGCACGTTCTCGGCAGCACGACCCTGGTGGGTGGGGATTACATACTCGAAACCGGTAAGACGGCCGATCGTCTCCTTCAACTCGAAGAAGGACTTCGAGCCAGCGTAAGCCTCGTCACCGGTCATCATGGCGGCCCACTGACGATCGCTCATGGCACCCGTACCCGAGTCGGTCAAACAGTCGATGTATACCTGCTCCGACTTCAGACCAAAGAGGTTGTAGTTGGCATCCTTGAGCCACTTCTCACGCTCCTCGCGCGTGCTCTTGCGCAAGGGCTCTACCATTTTAATTCGGTAGGCTTCTGCAAATGGGATTTCCATAAATCTTTGTTGTTTTAGGTTTTACAATATTTTGTTTTCTCTTTATTCGATCTTTTCGATGCGGGGCGGACTACTTGCCGGCCTTGTAGGCAGCAATACCATCCTGCAGGAACTTCACAAAGTTCGCCACCTCCAGGTCGTAGCCGTGGGGATCTACGAGCATCTCACCCTCGGCATTCTTCAGAATGTAGTAGGGCTGAGCATTCACACCGTAGTTCTTCAGGGCGTAGTGCGAGTTGATCTTACCGAGGCTCTTCAGGGTCTTACCCGAATCGGTTACCACCCAGTCGCTCTCGGGAAGAACAGTCTTGTCGTCCATATAGAGAGCAACGATCACATACTCGTTAGCCAGGATCTGCATCACCTGGGGATCCGACCATACGCGCTGCTCCATCTCGCGGCAGTTCACGCAGCCATGGCCCGTGAAGTCGATGAAGATGGGTTTGTCAACCTTGGCAGCATAGGCCTCGGCCTCCTTCAGATCGAAGAAGCCGTTCAGGCCGTTCGGCAGGTGGAGGAAGTCGGCATACTTGCGCTGCTCACCGGTAGCCGGAGCATTGGGAGCCGCAACAGCCGTACCCTGACCAATCACAAAGTCCTGCGAGGTAAGGGGAGGCAGATAACCCGACAGGGCCTTCAGCGGAGCACCCCACATACCGGGGATCATGTAGACAACGAACGAGAAGACCACGATCGAGAGGGCCAAACGACCTACACCCAGGTAGGGCATGTCGCTGTCGTGCGAGAACTTGAGTTTACCCAGCAGGTAGAGGCCCATCAGAGCAAAGACTACGATCCAAATAGCGAGGTATACCTCACGGTCGAGCAGGCCCCAGTGGTAGGTCTGGTCGGCTACCGAGAGGAACTTCATACCGAGAGCCACCTCAATGAAACCGATCACCACCTTTACCGAGTTCAACCAACCACCGCTCTTGGGCATATTCTTCAAGAGCGAGGGGAAGAGAGCCAACAGCGTGAAGGGAAGGGCAAAGGCGAGCGAGAAGGCCAACATCGTCACGATGGGGGTCCAGAACTCACCCGAGGTCGACTTAATGAGCACCGAGCCCACGATAGGACCCGTGCACGAGAAGGATACGAGCACCAGCGTCAGAGCCAGGAAGAAGATACCGCCCAAGCCCTTCGTGTCGGCCTTCTCGTCGGTCTTGTTTACCAGCCACGAGGGCATCGTGATCTCGAAAGCACCGAAGAACGAAGCGGCGAAGACCATGAAGACGAGGAAGAAGATGATATTGGGCAACCAGTGCGTAGCCAACCAGTTGAAGATGTCGGCCGTTACGGCATCGCCACCCACTACGCGGGTGATGATGATAATGGCGGCGATGGGCAGCGTGTAGAGGGCCACGATGAAGAAGCCGTAGAGCGAAGCACGCACACGGCCCATAGCGGCACCACCCTCTCCCTTAAGGAAGTACGACACAGTCATCGGCACCATCGGGAACACGCAGGGGGTCAACAGCGCGGCAAAGCCCCACAGCACAGCCTCGATGATGTAGCCCCAAATCGAGGCATCGCCCTTCTGCTCGGCAGCGGGAGCCACCTCGGCAGCGGCCGAACCGTCGCCCTTGAGCTCGAAGACAAACTCCTGATCCGTGGGAGGCAGGCAGGTACCCTCGTTGCAGGCCATGTAGTCCACCGTCATCTTCACGGTAGCGGCATCGCCGGCCACACGCACCTCCTGCGCAAAGGTAACCGCCTTCTCATAGTAACCGATCTCCATCTCATAGATGTCGTCGTACACGCGAACGAGCTCACCCTCAATCTGGAGCTCACCCTCGGGGGTAACGCCGGCCTGAGGCTCGAGCTTCACCTCCGTAGCCACGGGACCACCCAACTCATAGGGGCCCATGTCATAGACATGCCAGCCATTCTCGATGTTGGCACGCAACTCCAAGCGATACAAACCATCGCCCAACTCCTTGGACTCACTGGTCCACTTTACCACCTCCTGGGCCGATGCCGTAAAGGTCACCACGGCCATAGCCACGAGGAGCAATCTCTGCAAAAATTTGTTCATATAAGTTTGTTGTTTAGTTGTTTCAGTTCTCAACTTTTTCCCCAAAGGGACTATAAACCGGACAAAGATACACAGAAAATCGCAAAGGCCCAAAAATTCAGCAGGATAATTACAACCCCGAACAAAAAAAGCACCTCACTTTCCCCTCAAAGAGTGGGGGAAAAGCGAGGTTGCAAAGGTCAAAAATCCCCAAAATCGGGCAGTGGACAGGAGAAAGGAGCACCTCTACTCGGGAATCCCCAAACGACGACGCAGCCGCCGATGAAGGTCGTACAAGAAGAGGCCCAACAGTACAAAAATCAGCAGACAACGCTCCATCAGTGAGAACTCCGCAGCAGCGTTGCTCAACCAGATAAACATTCCTCCCCCCACACCAAGCATCAGCGCCACTGCCACGCCCATCAGCAGAAAGAGATGACGCACCTGACGACGAAATTGTGCTTGTTGCTCCCGACGCACGCGGCCCATCACCCGCTCGGTCAGGAAGAGGGGTGGAGAGGGCATGGGGCGCGACTGCACCACACAACGCAACTCGCTCTCATTTAGCTCTTTTCGTTGATCCATAGTTCCAACTTTTTTCGTATCCGGTGCAGGCGCACCTTACTATTGTTCTCCGTCAGGCCGAGAATCTCGCCGCACTCGGCCAACGGGCGGTTTTCGTAGTAGTGCAACTGCACCAGAGCCCGCTCCTCGGGTGTAAGGCGGTCGAGAGCTCGTAAAAGTGCCTCCTCGCGAAGCTCCTTCCGGTGGGCAAAACTCTGCTCCTCGGGCGATGAGTCGGCCACACGCTCAAGACGAGCCTCATCGAAGAGCGAAAAGAGGTGACGTTTGGGACGCACGGCCGAAAGTGCTGTATTATAGGCTATGCGATAGAGCCAGGTCGAGAAACGGCTCCGCCCGCCATAGGTCACCAAACGCGTATAGGCCTTCAGGAAGATGTCCTGCGTCAGCTCTTCGCTCTCCTCTCGTCGCCCGACAATGCCATAGACGAGTGAGAAGATCGGGCGGCCATAGCACTCGACCAAAGGGGCAAAGGCCTCGGCATCGCCTCCCAGCACCCGGCGAATCAATCGCTGTTCCTCTTCGTGGTTCATCTCGCAACATTAGACGACCAAAAGCTCATCGGGTTACAAAGGTAGTAGTTTTAACGAATCCGACAACTCGGTGTAACCATCTCCCCCGCCCTGCGTCTAAAGGGGCAAAGAGAACCTCCTGCCGGCAGAGCTGGAAACTTTATTGGAAAACCTTAATAAAAAAACAGACGATTATGAGCTTTTTGATGTTTCTATTTTATCTCTCGCTCCTATTTGCCATTTATCGGGTCGTGGAGCTTTCGCTCAAACGCTATGAGCGTTTGAAAGCGATGCAGAAATTAGAGGGCGAAGAGCTGATTGCCTACCTCGGCAAGGCCGAACCTGAACAAAAGAGCAATTCGCTCGAGCAGAGCAAGTGGTGGCTGATTCGCATTGCCAGCCTGCTGACTGGCATTGGAATCACCTTAGGATTGAGCCCCATAATCATCAATTGGGGCATCGAATTCGGCGAGGCCAACAAACTCTCGGACGATTTGAACGCCTTTGCCCTCATCGGATGCGGCCTCATCTGTAGTGCTGTTACACTACTGATCGAACTTATCATCGAACACAAGGTACGCAAACAATGCAATGAGTAACTGCGGCCACAGCCGAGCGCCAAGCGTAACGCTGAAAGCCAAATGAGCAATGAAGAATGAGCAATGAAGAATCCGCCACCTTTAGGCGGATTTTTTGTCGCTTGGGTGGTTTTGGGAATTTAGTTAGAGAGATTAGGGAAATTAGGGAAATTAAAGATAAAAATTCCCTAACTTCCCTAAAGCACATACCGCTTCGGAATTTCTGATTTTAAGCGAGGAAATTTTGTGATAACGAAGAATGCCCCGGATGGGATGTACTTGACGTACTTCCCATTCGGGGCAGTCGAGGCAGTGCAAAATTTACCGCTTACAAATCGGAAATTTTACATTTTCTTGCCAACATTGGTCTTCTTAGCCACCTTCGGAGCCGAAGCCTTAGCAGCCTTGGGAGCGGCAGCCTTGGCATTCTTCTTCTCGGCAACTACCGTTGCGTCCTCTACGGCGTCGGTCGTCTTCTTCGAGCGCGAACGACGGGTCTTGGGCTTAGCCTCCGTAGCAGCAGCGGGCTGGATACCGAGCGTGTAGGCCTCGTTGAAGTCAACGAACTCGATGATGCACATGTCGGCACCGTCACCCAGACGGAAACCGGTCTTCAGGATACGGGTGTAACCGCCCGGACGATCGGCAATCTTAGGAGCGATGGTACGGAACAACTCCGTAACGGCCTCCTTCTGCTTCAGATAGGAGAAAACGATACGACGCGAGTGCGTGCTATCCTCTTTCGACTTCGTAACGATAGGCTCTACGAAGCGCTTCAGGGCCTTGGCCTTAGCCACCGTCGTCTCGATGCGCTTGTGCAGGATCAGCGACGAAGCCATGTTCGACAGCATCGCCTTGCGGTGACCTGCCTGACGGCCCAGGTGATTGAAATTCTTATTGTGTCTCATTTAATTAGTCTTTATCAAGTTTGTAGATAGATACGTCCATACCGAACTTCAGGTTGAGCGACGTGAGCAACTCGTCCAGCTCGGTGAGCGACTTCTTACCGAAATTGCGGAACTTCAAGAGGTCGTTGCGGCTCAACTTCACCAGGTCGCCTACCGTGTCGACATCGGCAGCCTTCAGGCAGTTCAGGGCGCGCACGCTCAGATCCTGATCCGAAAGCTTGGTCTTCAACAGTTGACGCATGTGAAGGATATCCTCGTCGAACTCCTCGGTTCCATTGGTGTCCTCCATGTTGACGGTGATCTTCTCGTCCGAGAAGAGCATGAAGTGCTGGATCAAGATCTTCGCAGCCTCCTTCAAAGCATCCTTCGGGTGGATAGAACCGTCCGTAGTAATCTCCAAATTCAACTTCTCGTAGTCGGTACGCTGCTCCACACGGTAGTCCTCGATCGAATACTTCACATTCTTGATGGGAGTGTGAATCGAGTCAATCGGAAGCGTTCCGAACTCGCACTCGGCAGGGGTGTTCTCCTCGGCGGGAACATAGCCACGACCTTTACCAATGGTAATGGTCATCTGCATCTTGGTGTTGGGTGCGAGGTGGCAGATTACCAGCTCCGGGTTCAATACCTTGAACGAAGAGAGGAAGTTCGAGATGTAGCCTGCAGTCAGCTCCGTAACACCGGCGACATTGATGGTGACCTTCTCGGCCTCCTGGTTGTCCACCGTGCGAATGAATCGAACCTGCTTCAGGGCGAGAATGATGTCGATCATTCCCTCCTTCACTCCGGGTATGGCGGCGAACTCGTGGTCCACGCCGGCTACCTTCACCGTCGTGATGGCGTAACCCTCCAGCGAGGAGAGCAGCACACGGCGCAAGGCATTACCGACGGTCATACCGAATCCGGGCTCCAACGGACGGAACTCGAAGGTTCCGAACGAAGAGGTCGAGTTCAGCATGATCACCTTTTCAGGTTTCTGAAATGCTAATATTGCCATAATATTGAATTGGTTGTTTAATTACTACTTGGAGTAGAGCTCAACAATCAGCTGCTCCTTGATGTTCTCGGGAATCTCCTCGCGCTCGGGCTTCTGCAGGAACTTACCCGTCAGGGTAGCACCGTCCCACTCCAACCAAGCGTAGCGGCTCTTCGACGAACCGGCCACGGCCAAGGTGATCACCTCCAAACTCTTCGACTTCTCGCGAACCGATACCACGTCACCGGCCTTGAGTGCGTACGAGGGTACATTTACAACCTCGCCGTTTACGCAGATGTGGCGGTGCGATACCAGCTGACGAGCGGCAGCACGCGTGGGAGCAATACCCAAGCGGTAAACCACGTTGTCCAGACGGCACTCCAGCAGCTTCAGCAGGTTCTCACCCGTGATACCACCCATACGGGCAGCCTGCTCATAGGTGCGAGCGAACTGCTTCTCCAAGAGGCCGTAGGTCATCTTAGCCTTCTGCTTCTCGTTGAGCTGCGTACCATACTCCGATACCTTCTTGCGCTTGCGAGCCAAACCGTGCTGTCCGGGAGGGAAGTTGCGCTTCTCCAGAACCGTGTCGGCTCCATAAATAGCCTCGCCGAAACGACGGGCGATTTTCGATTTAGGTCCAATATATCTTGCCATTGTCTTTTACTTTTTTTGCGTTAAAAAACTTTCTTAACCTCGTCTTGTGTTATACGCGACGACGGTTGGGAGCACGACAACCATTGTGGGGCATCGGCGTAACGTCGATGATCTCCGTTACCTCGATACCGGCACCGTGGATGGTACGAACGGCCGACTCACGACCCGCACCGGGACCCTTCACATAGACCTTCACCTTGCGCAGACCCATATCGTAGGCAACCTTTGCGCAGTCGGCCGAAGCCGTCTGGGCGGCATAGGGAGTGTTCTTCTTCGAGCCGCGGAAACCCATCTTACCGGCCGAAGACCAGCTGATTACGTCACCGTTCTCGTTGGTAATCGTAACAATTACGTTGTTAAACGTCGAGTGAACAAAGGCCATGCCCTGTACGCCCACCTTAACAACCTTCTTCTTAACAGTTCCAGTTTTCTTTGCCATAACTCTCTATGATTACTTCGTTGCCTTTTTCTTGTTAGCTACAGTCTTCTTGCGACCCTTACGCGTACGAGCGTTGTTCTTCGTGCTCTGACCGCGAACGGGAAGACCCAGACGGTGACGGATACCACGGTAGCAACCAATATCCATCAAACGCTTGATGTTGAGCTGTACGACCGAGCGGCACTCGCCCTCGACCTTGATACCGAGATCGGCGATCGTCGAACGAATTGCGCCAACCTGCTCATCGGTCCACTCCTCGACCTTGATATCGTAGCTGATACCGGCTACGTCGAGGATCTGGCGAGCCGTCGAGCGACCGATACCGTAGATATAGGTCAAGCCGATCTCGCCTCTTTTGTTTTTGGGTAAATCTACACCAACTATACGTGCCATAAATTTCTTTTTTCTTTAATTACTAAAAACATTAACCCTGGCGCATTTTGAACTTCGGGTTCTTCTTGCAGATCACGTAGAGCTTGCCCTTACGCTTCACGATCTTGCAATCCTCTGATCTTTTCTTGATCGATGCTTTTACTTTCATAATTCAAGCAATCATTTGTTATTTGTACCTGAAAGAGATACGTCCCTTGGTCAAATCGTAGGGAGTCATCTCCACTTTCACTTTATCTCCGGGCAGGATCTTGATGTAGTGCATACGCATCTTACCCGAGATATGGGCCGTAATCACGTGGCCATTGTCCAACTCAACGCGGAACATTGCGTTCGACAGCGCCTCGATGATGGTACCGTCCCGTTCGATTGCAGTCTGCTTTGCCATAGAAATCTATTCTACAAGTTATTTTCAATGATGGTGTAATCTGTCAAAATGTCGGGCCCGCCCTTGCGGATCGCTACGGCAAATTCGTAGTGAGCCGCCGCCTTGCGATCGCGTGTGCGGATGGTCCAACCATCCGACTCACACACAACCGCTCTATTGCCCAAAGTGATCATCGGTTCAATACAGATAACCATACCCTCTTTCAAGAGCGGTCCTCTGCCGCGAGCTCCGTAGTTCGGAACACCCGGGTCTTCGTGCATCTTACGACCCAGACCATGTCCCTCCAACTCCCGGACTACGCCGTAGCCGAACTTTTCGGCATACTCCTGCACCGCTGCCGAGATATCGCCTACGCGATTTCCGGCCTTCGCCTGTGCTGTACCCCTATAAAGAGCCTCTTTGGTAACGGTCATCAGCTGCCTAACTTCATCAGCAACTTCTCCGACGGCAAACGTATAAGCCGAATCACCAACAAACCCCTTCATAAACGTACCTATATCGACCGATACAATATCACCCTCCTTCAGGATGCATTTCTCCGACGGAATGCCATGTACCACCACCTCGTTCACCGAGATACAGGTGGATGCCGGATAGCCCTGGTAACCCAGGAAGGCCGGCACGGCACCGTGGCTACGGATAAACTCCTCGGCCACTCGATCCAACGCTGCGGTCGAAACCCCGGGCTTGATGTGTTTGCCCACCTCGGCGAGCGTACGGCTCACCAACAGGTTGTTCTCGCGCAGGAGTTCGATCTCCTCATCCGTCTTCAGATAGATCATCTTCTTTTCGATCTTAACTTCGGCAAAACATTTTAGTGGCGACCCTGAATTCGTCCGGTCTTCATCAGACCATCGTAGTGACGCATCAGAAGGTAGCTCTCTATCTGCTTCAGAGTGTCGAGAACCACACCCACCATAATCAGCAACGAGGTACCGCCATAGAAGTAGGCGAACGACTGCTGGATGTTCAGGAAGCGCATAGCCAGGGCGGGCAGGATTGCCACGATAGCCAGGGCCACCGAACCGGGAAGGGTGATTCGCGTCATGATGCCGTCGATGTAGTTCACGGTCTGCTTACCGGGCTTAACGCCGGGGATGAAGCCACCGTTACGCTTCATATCGTCAGCCATCATTTGAGGATTGATGATAATTGCGGTGTAGAAGTAGGTAAACGCAATTACCAACACTGCCAGCGTGAAGTTGTACCAGAAGCCGGTCATCGAGGCAAATGCTGCGGCAAAGCCGGGAGCAACCGACTGGAACAACATCGGAACAAACATCAGCGCCTGAGCGAAGATGATAGGCATCACATTGGCTGCATTCATCTTCAAGGGAATGTACTGACGTACACCGCCATACTGCTTGTTACCGACAATGCGCTTGGCATACTGTACGGGAACCTTGCGGACTGCCTGAACCAGTGCGATCGTGGCCATGAAGACCAGGAAGAGGAGCACGAGCTCAAGAATCAGCATGAACGCGCTACCGGCCGACGTCGAGAAGCGAGCCGTAGCCTCGGCCAAAAGGGCGTGAGGCAGGCGAGCCACGATACCGATCATAATGATCAGCGAGATACCGTTACCGATACCCTTGTCGGTGATCTTCTCGCCAAGCCACATGACGAACATCGTACCGGCGATCAGAATAACCGTAGCGTAGGCGTAGAACCAAGGCGTTGCACCGTACACGAAGGCGGGACCCGAGGTCATAGCCAGGTTGGCTACATAGGCGGGGCCCTGGAGTGCCAGTACACCGATGGTCAGCAGACGCGTCCACTGGTTCATCTTGCGGCGTCCGCTCTCACCCTCCTTCTGCAGCTTCTGCACGGCGGGAATCATCATGCCGGCCAGCTGGATGATAATCGAGGCGGTGATGTAAGGCATCACACCCAAGGCAAAGATCGAGGCATTACCAAATGCACCGCCCGAGAAGACATTCAGAAGACCCAGAAGACCGTTCTCCTGACTGCTCAACTGGCTGGCAAGGCCCTGCAATGCGTTGGGGTCAATACCCGGGAGCACCACAAAACTGCCCAAACGATAGATAAGAAGAAGACCCAGCGTGTAGAGAATACGTTTACGCAGCTCCTCAATCTTATATATGTTTTTGAGCGTTTCAACAAATTTCTTGTTGGCCGCCAGCATGGCCACGATGGCCACGATGACGATACCAACCAAGAGATAACTTTTCATAGTAGTTCGTTTTTGAGATTACAACTTCTCTACGCTACCGCCGGCAGCCGAGATAGCAGCCTCAGCGCTCTTCGAGAAGGCGTGAGCCTTCACCTGCAGAGCCTTCGATACGGCACCGTTACCCAAGATCTTCACGCGGTCGTTGCCCGAAACGAATCCGGCAGCAACCAGCGTCTCGAAGGTGATCTCCGACAGATTCTTCTTCGTCGAGAGCTCCTCGAGCGTCGAGAGGTTGATGGCCTTGTACTCCACACGCTTCAGGTTAGTGAAGCCGAACTTGGGCAGACGACGCTGCAGGGGCATCTGACCACCCTCGAAGCCTAACTTACGCTTGTAACCCGAGCGCGACTGAGCACCCTTGTTACCGCGCGTCGAGTAACCACCGTGACCCGAACCGGCACCGCGGTCGACACGCTTATCGTGGTGGGTCGAACCCTTTGCGGGTTTCAAATTATTGAGTTCCATAGTTTACTTTACGCTTTAAGTGTTACTTATTTTACCTCCTCGACCTTTACGAGGTGCTTCACGCGCTCGATCATACCCTTGATGATCACCGAGTCATCGTGCTCAACGCTGGCGTTAATCTTCTTCAGACCAAGTGCGTCGAGGTTCTTGCACTGCTGCTTCGTAGCACCAATGCGGCTTCTCAGCTGAGTAATCTTTAATCTTGCCATCTTCTTGAAAATTAACCGTTAAACACCTGCTTCAACGAGATACCGCGAACCTGAGCAACCGTGTAGGCATCACGCAACTCGCACAGAGCGGCGATCGTAGCCTTCACCAGGTTGTGGGGGTTCGACGAACCCTTGCTCTTTGCGAGCACGTTCTTGATACCGGCCGACTCCAACACGGCACGCATAGCACCACCGGCGATGATACCCGTACCGGGGGCTGCGGGGCGAATCATCACCAGCGAACCATCGAAACGGCTCTCCTGCTTGTGAGGAATCGTACCATTGATAACGGGGATCTTCACCAGGTTCTTCTTGGCATCCTCCACGCCCTTGGCGATAGCTGCCTGAACCTCCGACGCCTTACCCAGACCGTAGCCTACCACGCCATTCTCGTTACCTACCACAACGATAGCCGAGAAGGTGAAGGTACGACCACCCTTGGTAACCTTGGTAACGCGATTAATGCTTACGAGGCGATCCTTGAGCTCCAAGTCGCTCGTGCGTACTTTCTTTACATTCATATTTGCCATAATCGCTTAGAATTTAAGGCCACCCTCGCGAGCAGCGTCAGCTAACATTTTTACTCGGCCATGGTAGAGGTAACCGTTACGGTCGAAAGCCACGGTCTCGATACCCTTGGCAGCAGCACGCTCGGCAGCGAGCTTACCTACCAGAGCAGCTACTTCACACTTGTTCTTGCCGGCAGCAGCCTCTACAACCTCCTTGTCCAGCGACGAAGCCGTTGCGAGGGTTACACCTGCCAGGTCATCAATGAACTGCACGTAGATCTGCTTGTTGCTACGGAATACAGTCATACGAGGCTGCGATGCGGTACCGCTCACGATCTTGCGGATACGCATCTTGATGCGCTCTCTTCTCTCAATCTTATTCAGTGACATATTTCTATACTCTATTTACTATTTACCTGCAGACTTACCTGCCTTGCGACGCAGAACCTCGCCTACGAACTTGATACCCTTACCCTTATAAGGCTCCGGCTTACGCAGCGAACGGATCTTGGCGGCCACCTGACCTACCAACTGCTTGTCGATACTCTTCAGCGTTACAATGGGGTTACCCTTCTTCTCGGTTACAGCCGTTGCCGTTACCTCTGCGGGGAGCATGAGGTGCGTATCGTGCGAGTAACCAAGGCTCATCTCCAGGATGTTGCCCTTCACCTCGGCCTTGAAACCAACGCCTACGAGCTCCTGCTTGATCTCATAACCCTTCGATACACCAACGACCATGTTGTTGATCAGGGCACGATACAGACCGTGCAGCGAACGGTGACGGGGCTGATTCGTAGGACGGCTTACCAAAACGGCGGGAATCTCCTTCTCGGTCTTGGCATCCACATAAGCACCGACCTCGACTTTGATGTCCGAGTCAACCTTCTGACTCAGCGTACCAAGAGGCCCTTTCACGCATACCACGTTACCGGCCTCGACCGTTACGGTCACGCCTGCGGGTATGTTTACAGGTAATTTACCAATTCTTGACATAATGTGTTTAGTTTTTTAAGTTTTTCATTAGTAGATGTAGCACAGTACCTCACCGCCTACGTTCTCCTTGCGAGCTGCAGCGTCGGTCATGATACCCTTCGAGGTCGAGAGGATAGCGATACCCAGACCGTTCTGTACGCGGGGCATATCGGCCACCGAAACATACTGACGCAGACCGGGACGGCTGACACGTTTGAGATCTTTGATGGCGTTAGTCTTGGTCTGCGCGTTGTACTTCAGAGCGATCTTGATGGTCGAGAAACCACGCTCGTCGGTGTCAAACTTGTAGGCCAAAATGTAGCCCTGTTCGTAGAGAATCTTAGTGATCTCCTGCTTAATTTTTGAGCCGGGAGCTTCAACCACCTTGTGGTTGGCTTTCACCGCGTTTCTAATTCGCGTGAGAAAATCCGCAATAGGATCTGTC
>JAEIGA010004099.1_pt1 | contig 22546 bp, 19 predicted proteins | sample 9270691 | NCBI WGS metagenome assembly JAEIGA01 (sample SAMN17057246, study PRJNA624740) | gut metagenome | biome: biome; isolation source: fecal sample | host: Bos grunniens | place: China: Xizang | collected 2019 | reverse complement strand
TCCCTCGGTCTCGGAGACCGAGCAAATGGGAACCATCTATCTGCTTCTTTCGCAGATCGACCGCCACTGTCCGCTTGTGGAGGAAAACGGCGACACCGAGAATACCGAGCTTGGCGACGTCGTGCTCAAATACCTCTCCCAGCACTTCCTTGAGCCCATCTCGCTGGAGTCGGTTGCGGGAGCGCTTGGCTACAATAAGAGCTACCTCAGCCGCATCGTCAAGGAGCAGACCGGCAAGGGCTTTGCCAACCACCTCATCCGCCTTCGTATTTTCCACGCGGCCAGACTCATTGAGCTTGCCGCCGAATCGGGCAGCGAGGTCTCCTTCTCCGAGATTGCCTTCGAGTGCGGCTTCAACAACATCCGCAGCTTCAACCGCGGCTTTAAGATGATCATCGACGAAACCCCAAGTAAATATTGGTCCAACCACCGCAAGCATACCAAGCAGCAACGCTCTTCAAATTAAAAAAAGCTTGAGTCAAATATTGACTCAAGCTTTTTTTGTTTATTCATCAAAGCAAGCGGCGAGGTACTGATCCATCGTGCCGTCGTAGACCGCTTCGGCAAGGAAGCCGGTACCAAGCTGGTTTCCGGTGTTGTAGACCATAAGGGTCTTGCCGTCCTTCCAATCGCACATATCGATATCGCTGTTATTGATGATAAAGTGCGTGGCGATGGTCTGCATATCCTCCTCGGTAAGTCCGTGAGCAAGGGGGCTGATCACGCGGTCCATGTTGCTCGGCATCATGATGGGATTGTAGATACCCGCCTCCCAGTCGTGGAAGTCCTTGGTGCGGTAAATGCAGTTGGTGTAACGCTTGAGCGGAAGCTTGGTCACCGAAATGAGGTAATACCAGCCGTTCGAGTAGTGGAACCAGGGGCCGCCCATATATCTCTCCTTGGAGAATCCGAGATTGGGGTCCATATGCTCCCAATGCACCATATCCTTGGAGGTGGCAAAGAACAGCGTAAAATCGTACGGGCCGGGGCCGCTGTACTCAAAGGGCTGGTTGGCCTCGATAAGAAGCACGTAGCCGTCGGGGCCCTTGGTCAGCGAAGTGTTGAAGTAGTTCCAGCCGGGATTGTCCAGAAGCTTTCTTCCCTTCCAGTTCACAAGGTCGGTGCTCTCGTAGATCATAATGGTGTTCTTGATGGGCTCCTCCACCTTGGTACCCAGCACGTACGCCGTGCCATTCTCCATGTAGAAGGAGTAGAAAAACTCGTTCTCACCGACGGTAGAGAGGATCTTTCCGCTCTCGCGCTCGCGAATGACCGCGTGCGTCGGTCCCTCCTTGTAGCAAGATTCCATTCTCATATCCACGCCGTTCCAAACAAAAGGCGTAGACTCCGTGTTCTTGCCGACCACACCCAGCTTGCGAAGCTCGGGGTAGCCCTTATACATCTTTGTTTCTGCATTATAAAGCTTTTCCATAGTATTGTCTCCTTATATGTTTGGCTCAAAGCAAGGCATGAGCTCAAGCTTAAACTGATTCATCACGTGCTTGCGGTCGATGATGGCCTTTTTCTCCTTGTCTTCGATCTCACCCGTGCGGATATAGCGGTCAAGCTCGGCATACGTGAAGCCGAGATTGTCCTCGTCGGTCTTGCCGCAAAGTCCGTCGATGGGGGTCTTATCCACAAGGTTTTGGGGGAGTCCAAGCACGCGGCCGATCTGTTTGACCTCCTGCACGGTCAGTCTTGAGAGCGGGCTGAAATCGCCCACCGAATCGCCGTAGCGCGTGGAATAGCCTACCCAGTCCTCTGAGAGGTTGCAGGTGTTGGCCACACGTCCGTTCACGCTCTGCGAGACGGCGTAAAGCACGCTCATACGGATACGCGGTGACAGATTGTTTCTCGCTTGCTCGGTCATCGGCAGATCCTTGGGAAACGCCGCCTTGATGCCCTCAACAGCTCCCTTGATGTTGACCTCGTAGCGGCGGATACCGAGATGGTCGACCAGCTGATAGGCGCAATCAATATCGTGCTGCTCGCCGCAGGGCATCAGCACACCGACCACGCGCTCCTTACCAAGCGCCTCTACGCACAGTGCCGCCACCACAGAGCTGTCCTTGCCGCCCGAAATGCCCACCACGGCGTTGCAATCCTTGCCGTTCTTCTCAAAGAACTCGCGGATCCACGCCACACACTCCTGTGTTATCCTCTTTGCATCAAACATATTTCTCACCATTCACATTCGATAAATTTGCCGTTTTTCTTCATGCTTACGCCATAGGGCTTGCACATCACCGAAAGGCGCTCGAAAATGTCGTCGTCCTCCACAGGGAACGGAAGTCCCATCTCGTTCTTATTGCCCTTGTCGCGCATTTTACCCTCAAGTGGGAAGAGCTTGAGGCTTGTCAGCTTTCCATCCTCCATCTCCCACACGGGAATGACGGTCTGCAGCATCTTTCTCTGCTCCATAAGACCAATGGTAAACTCCTTCGAGCGCGTGCGAAGCAACTCGTGAACGCCTGCCTCGTGGTGCATCCCCACCTTGCCGTAGAAATCAGCAGGGGCTACGGGCACGCTGTAAAGCTCCAGAATAAAGTCGCCAAGCGAGTAGAAAATGGGCTTATCCTTGTATACCTCGATGGGCTGAAGCAGATGCGGACCGTGACCGATGATGGCATCGGCACCCGCATCAATGCACTTGTGCGCCAGCTCCACGATAAAGTCGGCAGGATCCTCCTTGTTGTCGCCCTTCAGCGTATGCGAATGCACCGAGATCAACACCGCGTCCGCCAGGAACTTCGCTTCTGCGATCGACTTCTCCAGGCGCTTCATATCCCCCTCGTGTACCGAGGTGTAAACGCCCTCGTTCTCCCCGCACTCGAAAAGCGTACCGTCGAAATACAGAAGATTTTCGGGCACGGGCAGCTTATAGCCGTCACGGATCTCCATCTCCTCCTCGGCGTTGAGCATGGTACGCTTGGCGATGTCGCGCAAGGTCTCAAGGGTCTCCTTCTTCACGACTACCTTTTTGTTGTGACGGACACCGAACACACCGGGGCGTCCGGGAAAACGCTCGGTCACGCCGCCCGCCATCATCGACGGTTCAAAGCAGGTGTTGATGGAAATAAGAGCCACGCGTCCGCTCGGCGTGTCCAAATAAGCCGGTGCGCTCGCCTCTCCCATATTTCTGCCCACACCCGCGTGCACAAAGCCGCCGGCGTTCAGCGCCTCAATGGTCTTTTCCATTCCCTTATACGAAAAGTCAAAGGCGTGGTTGTTGTTGAAGGTGGTCATGTTGAAGCCGAACTTCTTCATATCCTCCAGCATCTCGGGATTGGTGCGAATATACGTGCCGCCGCTGAATTGCGAGGCAAAGCACTCACCCTCACGGTTGACCGTGGTCTCCAGATTGAAAAATCTGGCATCGCCCTCGTCGATCACCGATTTGATGGCGCCAAAATCATATCCCTCGTAAATTCTTCTCTGAATGATCGCGTCGCCCGCTGCTGAAAATTTCATATTTCAATTCCTTTCCTTTTTACAGAAATCACGTTGAAATCATTTTACCCTCTAAGCGTTCCCGTGTCAAGTGATTTTTCAAAAATTGTCACAGAATTTCATAATCCACCGCCCAAAAACACATAAAAAGGTCAAGCCGTACGGCTTGACCTTGCCTTTATTTATTTTCGTGATTTTCGAGACTCAGAACAAAGACCGAGCCGAGGATCATCACCATACCGATCGCAGAATACACCGTAACGGTATCGTGAAGGAATACGATGCCCGTTACCGTAAGCGTCAAGGGCTCAATGGCCGACATGGACGCCACAACGCCCGCAGGCAAACGCTCCATCGCCTTTGTATAAAGGAAGGAGGCAAGAAAGCCCGTGACCGCGCCAAAGCCGACAAGCGCCAGAGTGATCCACGGCGAAAGCCCACTTGCCGTCCGGATAAGACCCCCGGGGCTTGCAAAAAAGCACGCCACGACCGAGGCAATCAGGAAAATGTAGGTGTTGGAGGTCGCCGCCGTCACACCGCGCTTGGCCGCCGTGCGCACCGTAATGCTGTACGTCGCGTAGCTGATGCAGGACAAAAAGGAATAAAGCAGACCGATGGGCGCAAAGACCATGCCGCCCACAATGCCTGTCACAAGCGCACAGCCAACCACGGCCGCCGCCACGGCAAGTCCCTTTTTGAGCGTGAAATGCTCACCCCAAAAGATCGTGGAAAAGACCATAACGAAGACGGGTGCCATGTTGAGAATGACCGCCGCCGTCGAGGTCGAGGAGTTGCGGATTCCCATATAGTAAAAAGAAGCCATCGAAAAGAAGGCACCCCCCGCCAGCGCAAGCGGCCAAAACTGAGAGAGCGAGACCTTAAGGCTTTTTCTGTCAGTGAAAAGTGCCACCAAAAGCGCAAGGATCGCGCTGACCGAGGCACGCGTAAGCGCAAGCTCCAGCGAGGAAAAATGTGCCGAGAGCACGTGCACGAAAAGCCCGGCACTTCCCCAGGCAAGTCCGGCAAATATAACGTAAAGAATGGGTAATTTCTTCATAGTCAACGCCTCTTGTAAACAAAATACGGGCGCGGCCTTTCCTGCCGCGCCCGTACATTTTAGCACAAACCCCTATCCTTGTCAATAATTTTACGAAAGATTTCCAAACCCTCTTGATTTCTGACAAAAAATATACTATAATGTCCTCTGATAATTTTGGGTTTAACGGGGGAATCCTATCGTGTTTCGTTCTTCCAAAAGCAACAAAAGCTTTGGCATAAAGGAAGTCACGCTTCTTTCGCTGACGCTTCCGATCATTTTCGAAGCCGTTATGACACGCCTTCTGGGCACGGTCAACACCGCCATTCTCGGCGCGTATTCGGACGACGCGGCAGGTGCCGTCGGCTCGGCAGGCACGCTCATCAACCTCTTGTTTCTCTTTTTCCAGATCATAAGCGCAGGCGCATCGGTCATCATCAGCAATCACATCGGTGCCAAAAACGAGGATAACGCCAAGCAGGCGACCTACGTTGCGATCCGCTTGTGCCTCATCATTGCCGCAATTCTCACACCCGTTCTCTTTCTTCTGAGTCCCCAGCTGATTGGGATCATGAACCTCTCGGGTCAGATGTACGAATGGGCGCTCACCTATCTTCGTATTCAAATGACCTTTGTGGTATGCACCGCCATGTCCAGTATGCTTCTTGGCATTCTGCGATGCTTCGGCTACCCGCAATACACCTTCCTTGTCGGCATCGTCATTAACCTGATCAACCTTGCTCTTTGCGTACTCGTGGTCTTCTTCCCCGAGCTTTCGCCGATCCACGGCGTGGCCGGCATCGCGGCGGCAAGCGTAACAGCCACCACCATCGGTCTTATTATCGTCATTCTCTGCTTTGCTCGGCTTCGCCTTGGGCCGCAGAAGCCGCACGGTCTTGGCAGCTTCTGGCATCACTGCCGAAGCATTCTTTACATCGGCGTTCCGTCCGGCATTTCGGGCCTTTCCTACCACCTGGTGCAAATGCTCACGATGTCCTTCATCGCCCTTCTGGGCGACCTTGAGATCACGGCAAGGGTCTATTTCAACGATATTTTAAGCTATGCCTTCCTGATCGGTCAAGGCATGGGAACGGCCAACTCCATCATCGTCGGACGCCTCTTTGGCGCGGGCAAATACGACGAGGCAAGCCGCCAAAATATCCGTGTGCTGAAGCGAACCGTGCCCGTCAACCTCTCAGTCTCGCTCCTGATCCTTCTTCTGCGAAAGCCCCTGCTCTCGCTCTTCACCGACAACACCGCCATCCTTGCTCTGGCCCTCGGCGTTTTTGCCGTGGACATCATTGCCGAGCAGGCGCGCGCGGTCAGCCACGTCTACGAATACGCCCTGAAGGCCACGGGAGACGTCTATCTCACCACGGCCGTCATCACGGTGTCGGGCTTCGTCATTGGCATTGGCCTTGCCTATTTCCTGTCCATCACCTGCGGTATGGGTCTTATCGGCTGTTACATCGCGGTGTCTGCCGACGAGATCACGCGTGCCGTGGTTTCGGTGGCGCGCTGGAAGAGCGGACGCTGGCGTCCCGACCGTGCAATAAAGCCTCAAAAAGCATAAAAATCGACCGTCTCCCATTGAGACGGTCAATTTTTATATGGATTCAAAGTACTTGATCACGTGATAACAGTTGAGGATCTTTTCCACAAGCTGACCCTTGGAAAAATAATAGTGGTTGGCCGCCTCGTAGCCGATCGCGGCGTTTTTATTCATAAGGACAAGCATGCGCTCGGCGATGGCAAGCTCCTCTCTTGCCGCAAGCGCGGCATCGCAGGGACGCCCCTCGTCTCTGGCGCGGATAAAACGAATCTGATTCAGCGAGGCTTTAAAGAGACAGTACGTTGCCTCGGCCATCACCGTGATCTCGCTCTCCTCTTCTCCCTTTAGCATCTCAAGTCCGCGCGCCCAACCCTCGCAAAGCCTTCGGAACTGCTCCTCAAAAACGTCCACCGGATAAATGGCGCGCCACTTTTCCAGATCGTCATAGGCAAAGCCGGTCATCGTGGCCTTATAGCCCGTCGGCTTCTCAAAAAGAAGCGTGGACGGCCCCGCGTTCTGCGGACCGTTATATAGCACGCGCAAATGGAACGGAAACTCCGCAAACGCGGCGGCAAACTGCTCCTGCGCACGCACAAACGCCTCATTCTGCGGCTCGGCGGTGCATGTCTCATAAAAATATTTGGCCGCCGCGGCCAGATTGGCGCACGGATAGCCACCAAGCGTCCAGCTCAGAAGCAAATGCTCCACACCCTCGTCTCCGAGCGCCTGCATATGCCGCTCGACGGACGGTGCCACGGGGATCGCGGGGACGGTGGACGCCTCCCACGTCGTGTTGACCTGCACCTTGGCGCCGACCGAAAGTCCGCACTCACGTGCCAGCCTCCACTCCGCGCGTGCTTTGTCGCCGGGACCTACGATGCTCATCGAATAGTCCTGCACACGGCCCGAAACGCCGCCGATCTCAAAGGGCATATCCTGCTCGCTTTGCGAGAGCAGAATGATCTCCTTCGGCAGACGGCGGATGATATCCTCCACGTTCTCGTCCCATCGCCAGCTCCAGGCAAATATTTTAATGCTCGGGCTCACGCGGCGCGCGCCCTCCAGCATACAGCCAAGAAGCTCCGCGATCACCTCGCCCACACTGCGCTCACGGCAGCGCGGACATGAGCATTCCCTGTCGGCGTTTGCCGAATGAGAATAGCAATTGGTCACGTTTTCCGAGCGCGTGATGGTGAAAAATCCGCCGAGAAGCGGTACTGCACGGCAGATCTCCTCGATCGCGTCCCTCACGTAATTTTGCACGGCCTCAGTCGAGGTACAAAGGCAAGCGGACTTGCCGACCACCTGACCCTTGAGCTCGGGATGCTTATCAAAAAAAGCAAGCGGCATCGCGCGCGGCTCGTTGATATACAGATACAGTTTGATTCCGTATTTGTCAAGTCGCTCGGTCATCTCGCGCATTCTTTCCAGGCGGCTCTCATAGCCTGCCGATACCGACGGATCAAACGGAAACGCGGCCAGCTGCGACAAAATGCCCTGTGTCCAAATACCGTTGATACCGAGGTCGCGATAGGCCTCAAGCTGCTCGCTTGGCAAAAAACTTTCGCTATCCACATCAAAGGCGCGTTGGTAAAGCCCCGAAAAGGGGTAAATGATACGCGAAGCAAAGCGCTCCTTGCCCTCAAACTTCAGCTTCGGGACACGGTAGGTAAAATCAAACGGCTGCTTGCCCGAAAACTCAAGCGACTTCACGATCCGCCGGATCTCTGCCGTCTGCCTTCTCTCCTCCTCCGTCAGCTCACGAAAGCGCACCGCCTCACAGCGCGGCTTGGCGGCAAGCTTGACATCAAGAAAATCCTCATCCCGCAAAAGAAGGGCCAGTGTTTGCTCGTCCATCTCGAGAAGCTCCAAAAGCTGCTCATACGGCAAAACGTGCCACATGCGGCGAATGATGGTAACGGTACCTCTCTTCAGCCACACGTCCCCCGGGTCGCACGTCGGAAGCCCCATCTCGGCGGCCGCCCGATGCACGCTTTGCACATCGGTGCCAAGGACCCGCGCGATCCGCTCGGCGGGCAGATATTCATAAGCCCGAAAGATAAACGCCTGATGTGCGGTCGGAAAATGCGAAAGCGGGAGGGCTTCTTTTCCAAGTGGCGGTAACGAATACATCTTCTTTCACCTCAACAATCAAAATACGCCGCCCAGCTTGAGAAGGAAGGACGCGAGAAAGACCGAAATGGCCGAAAACAGTGTGGTCCACACCACAAGCTGTCCCATCAGCTTCACGTCGCCGTTCATCTCCTGGATCATCGGCACGCTGGACACCGCCACGGGCGTGGCAAACACCGCCACAAGCGAGGCAAAGTGTGCGCCGCTGAAGGTGTCGCGGAAGAAAAGATAGGCGATGCCAAGCCCCAGCGTGGGAACGATCACCGAACGGAACAGAATGCCGATGGTGATCTCGCGCCTCAGCTCCGACGCGGTGGAAAACTCAAACTGTGCGCCAAGCACCAAAAGCGCCAGCGGCGTGGAAAGGCTTGAGAGCTGACCAGCCACCTTGAAGAGCGGCTCAATTTGGCTCAGGCGGAAACCAATGCCCGCCCGCGTAAAGGCCGCGCGCACCACAAGAACCGCAAGACCTAAGAAAATGGCGCGGATGAGCGGATTGCCCGTAACACCCTTGACCACCTTCATCACGCTGGTCTTCTCTCCGTCCTCGCGGAAGATCGAAAGCGTGATCACGGCCAGAATGTTGAACATCGGAATGATCATAGCCGACAAAAGCGTCGCCGCGCCTACGCCCTCGTCACCAAACAACGACTGCGCCAGCGGGATTCCCACAAGCGCGTAGTTGGAGCGAAAGGCCACCTGCACAAGCGCGCCGCGGCGCGAATTCTGGGGCACGATCAGCAAAATAATGCCCAGCGAGACCAAAAAGATGCCCAGCGTGGCCGCCAGCGCGTACACGATGTAGCCAAATGCCACGTCCCCCGGCTTTTCAATTTTATATACGTTGAGAAACAGCGTGGTCGGCAAAAAGACGCGAAACACCAAACGGTTGAGCTTTTTGGCAAGCTCCTCATCCATAAGGCTTCCCTTCTTTAAAAAATAACCGAGCGCCACAAGCGCCACAAGCGGAATCACCGCCGTAAACGCAAAGATCAAAGACTCCATAGTTTTTCCTTTCGTTTTTGCCGCATTACCCCTATATTTTACCACAAAGCCACACCAAAAGCAAGAGAAAAGAGAAAAAACCGCCCCCAGATGAGGGCGGGTTTTGTTTTTTATTCCTTGGTCCAATCGGTATCGATCTCCAGCTCGGGATAGGGGTTGATCTTTAAGTGCTCGGCGGTAGGCATGCCGTCCATCTTGGCTCTCATAAAGTTCAAAAATTCGGTGAAATCGGGCAGCTGATGTCGGTGCTTGCCCGGACGGAACCACGCGGCGGCATTGTCCTCACAGCCGAGATAGCGGTACGCCTCCTTGACGCCGCAGAAGTTCATCCACGCGCCCTTGGGGTTGATCCAATAGTCCTGCATACCCTCACATTGGAGATAATAGCGGGGCGCGACCAACGCACCGAAAAAGTGCATATCGTAGGGCAATTCGGCCTCTCTGCCGATATATTCCCTCAATCCCTCGCCCATCCAAAGCGGAAAGTTCTTGAACATATCCGAAATCTCCTCGGTCTTGCCCGCGTGACCAAAGCCCTCCTCGTAAAACCGATGGCTCACCGCGCCGTGACAGCCGCTGTTGTTGGGACACACGAACTTGATGCGCGGATCGGCCGCGGCGGCAAGAAGCACGGTCTTTCCGCCGCGCGAGTGCCCCGTGATGCCCACGTTTTCCGCATCAATATGCGGGATCTGCGCAAACGCGTCCATCACCGTCATATAGCCCCACGCCCAAGCGGAAATGGCGGTAAAGCCCGTGTGCTCGGGATAAATATCGTAAAGTCCGCCCTCGCGGGGTGCCTTCATATCGTCGTGCGCCAGCTCCAGGCGGTCAAAGCGCGCAACGGCAATGCCCATCTCGCACGCGGCGTCGATGGTGTCGCGCTCACAGGTGGTGTAGCAGCCGTCCCCCGCCACAAGCACCGGATACTTTTTTCGCCCGTCAATGGGCCCCTTGGGCGCCGAAATATCCATACGGAAGGAAAGCTGACGTTCCTTGGTTCCCGCCCATACCTTGTATACGTTCACACCGCCGTCCACACGCCCGGCAGACAGGCGCTTCACCTCAACCACCTCAGGGCGCGGCGGCATTCCGCCGTACTCGGTCTCGCAGATCCTTTCAAAGATCTCGTCTCTTGCCGCATACCACTCCTCGGGGGTCATGCGCGTACCGTCCGCCTTGCGGAACGGATCAGGAAGCTTACCTAAAATTTTATAACTCATACCCTTTCTCCTTTTCAGAACCTGGGATTTTTTTCATTTTAGCACAGCAAAAAGAATAAGTCAAGAAAAAAAACAATAAATTGAAGTTTGTCGGGGGAGGGACGTGGGGCTCTGCCCCAAACCCCGCCACCTTTAAAAAGGTGGCGGGGTTTGGATATTACGGAGCCCGAACGGTAACGCGAAAACAACGTGTAGTTTGTGCAGACCCATTCAGTTAAAGTTTTTGCGGAGCTTTTTTCAAAAAGCGACCGTATCCCCAACAGACTAAACCCTACCGACAAATCAAAATTTGAAGCAAAAGGGCTGAGCCATACGGCTCAGCCCTTTTTCATTAACCGAGATTAACCGAGAGCAACCATGCTGAATACCAGCGCAAACAGAGCAACGGTCTCGCAAAGACCGACGACGGTGATGTACTGCGAGAAGCCCTTGCCGGTCTCAGCCAGCGCGTCCGCACCGGCGGCACCTGCTTTTCCCTGATAGTAAGCCGAAAGCGCCATAGCAACACCGGCAATGATACCCAGTCCAAACAGGAAGGTGGGATCGGCACTCGAGGCCTTCATCTGCTGCATCAGAAGGAAGCCGTAGATGGTCTGCGTCAGCGGCGCGCCCGCAAACACGGTAAGAATGAAGGGCGCGGCCTTATTGCTCATATAGCACTTCTTCCAGGCACCGATGGCCGCCTGACCCGCGATACCAATACCCAAAACCGAGCCGATAGCGGCAATACCCATAACCAAAGAGGTTCCCAAAAGTCCCAAATTCATAACGATTCTCCTTTATAATCAATTTGTTGTTTAAACGGTTTAAATTTGTGTCCCGACCAGGACATATCCAGGTGCGACGAAAACTCCAGCGTATTCAGACGGATGCCGTGTACGATCACCGAAAGCACGTTCAGGATCATATTGAGGCCGTGACCGAACACCAGAAGCACGATCGCCAGGATCATAAACATAAAGTTTCCAAGAAGCGGGCCTGCCAGTTCATTGACAGTAGCGGAAATGGCCGCTCCCGCAAGCCCGACTGCCCACAGACGGATATAGGAAACGATGTCGGAAAAGACGTTGACCACGCCGAGAAGCACCGATACGATGTTCTTAAGGCTATCCAGAATGGACTTTCCTATGCTGCCCTCAAAGTTAGAGAAGACGAAGCTCAGGACAAAGCCCACGCCGATCAGCGCGATCGACACCGTACCGACGGGAATCCCGCCGATCACAAGACCAAAGCTGAAGACCTCGGGATTCACCACCAGACTCAGCACCAGATAATAAATACCGAGAAGCTGCAGAATCGAGCCAATATCGCCAAGGACCTTCAGGCTCCTTCGGTTGCGAAGTGCGCCCATGACGTGCGCCACCGAAAGCTGGATGAGCGCCAACGTAAAGCAAAAGATCTGCAGATTTTGCGAGGTGGTAAGCCCCACGTCACCCGACACCCAGAAGGGCTGCCAGAGCTTATCGGCGTACACGTTCGAGATCACGGGGATCGAGAACTTCTGCAGCCACACCGGCAAATACTCGGGCGAAAGCCCAAACCACGTGCAGGTGAGAAGCCCCCACAGCATCGTAGACAGCCCAAACAACCCGAACAAAAGCAGTGCGGGAGCGACGGGCTTTTTCGCAAGCATCGCCTTCAAAATCGGAATTGCCACCACGGCACTGATAAGCAGACCGTAGCCACCGTCTCCGAAAATGATGCCGAAGAAGATGAGGATAAACGACAAAAACCAACCGGAGATGTCGTATTCAAAATACCCGGGCACCGTGCCCAGAAAGTCGGTCAGCGGATAGATCAGACTGACAAATTTGTTGTTCTTCAGCTTGGTGGGGACGTTGTCCTCCTCGCACGGATCCTCAAAGGCAAGACCCCACGCGTTGTCGCGCGCCGCCACTCGCAGACTTTCTAAGTTTTCCTCCTCCACGTAGCCCGTGAAGTAGGCCAGCGAAAGCCCATCGGAAAGCGATTCCTTGTCCATGCCCGTTTCGTAGACCTCAAATTCGATCTCCTGCTCCAGCACCTTCACCGCTTGCTTAAAGCTATCGGCGTAAACCGAATGGGAGGAAAGGCTCTCATCGATCGTTGCCACACGCGCGTCAAGTGACGCCACGTCTTCTCGCATTTGCTCGGTCGAGTGGCTCGGAAGCGCAAAGCGGTAATGCTTTATAGCCTCCAGCGCCTCACTCTCGCCCTCTGTTCCTCTCATAGCACAAAGGAACAACACCGACGTGCGCGATTCGCCCACGCGCACCGTCTGAATGCGACCGTCCAGGGCCTCGTATTCCTTGCGCGGCATCTCGTACAAGGTGATCTCCACGCCCCTCTCAGAAAGCTCGTCGATCGTATGCGGGTCGATCTCACCCCATTTTTTCACACGGTCAAGCTCGGCACACAGTGCGATCCGCTTAGCAAGGCAATCCTTCTTGTCCTCGGCCAGCGCCGCGATGTCCTCGGCCAGCTTCAGCGCCTCGGCAGGCGTTACTTCCTTTGGATCGGTCTGCTTGGGCTTGCCCAAAAGATAGAGCGCATTTTCAAGCCTCGCCAGCTTTTCCTTAAGGCTGGGGAGCCGCTCGCCCGCGCCCTCGGTGATCTCCACGTGCATAACGCCGAGCTCACGAAGCGTTTTGAGCGTTTGCTTCTTTTTGTCTCCCAAAACAAGGAGAGACACCTTTTTCATAGGTACGATCATAGCGAATACACCTCCTCTTGCGCGGCAGATGCATTCCTTTGCGCGATCTTGCGCTTGGATATCTTAGACCGAACCACCGCACTTACCTGCTGGTCGGCCATATAAATGGATATTTTCTTGATATTTCGTTCGGTTTCGGGAATTTTTACCTTTTCAAACAGGTTGACACGCTGTGAGGTGGCGCGAAGCTCTCCCTCCAGAAGGCGCACCTGCTCGTCTAACACCTCTGCTTCAAGGTCTAAAAGAATGGCCTTTTCCATATGACTTGCCGCAAGGTCGACCCAAAGCGGCGTCTCATACAGATCATAGTCACCGCGCGAGAAATCCGCCCCCTCAAAAATGGGGATCGCCACACCGGCGATGTTTCCGCTTCCCCGTCGGATGTTACGCACCGAAACGGCGTCGGCCGGAAACACATTCTGCTCGCTGAAGACCGCGATCCAGTCTCCAAAGCCCCTCTCCAAGGCCTCCTTTTGCGCTCGGACGGCCTTCGCACGACTCTCGATCGTGCGGATCTCCGCCTGAAGCTGTTGCTTTTTCAGTGTCAGCGTAGGCAAATATCTTCGGTACATTTTCAGGGCATCCTTTTGTACCTTCAACTCGTTTTTGGTTAATTTGAGCTTTGCCAATGCTTTTATCCTCCTTACTTATCGGGCCAGAAGGCGTCGGTAAGGTCGGACTTGATGCCCGTTTCGTCCTTCTCAAAGCACTCGGCAAGGATCTCCCAACCAAGGTCAAGCGCGCCCTCAAGCGACAGATTGACCGAAAGATCCATAAGCTTCGTTTCAAAAAGCTCTCCGTATTTCAGCAGCTTTTCGTCCCAGCGGCTCATCGAGAAGCCCATATTCTTCTTTTCCAGGGTCTCCTTAAAGGAGGAGTACAGACGGATCATCGCGTCCATCAGTGCGCGGTGGTCCTTTCTGGTTTTGCCGTTTACGTTCTGCTTGAGTCGCGAGAGCGAGCCGAACGGCTCGATGCGACCGCCCTTGAGGTAGTACTGTCCCTCGGTAATGTAGCCCGTGTTATCGGGCACGGGATGAGTCACGTCGTCACCCGGCATGGTGGTAACCGCAAGAACCGTTACCGAGCCGGAGTCGGCAAAGTCGACCGCTTTCTCATAACGTGCGGCCAGCTGGGAGTACAGATCGCCGGGGTAGCCTCGGTTGGAGGGCACCTGCTCTTGGGTGATGGCGATCTCCTTCATCGCGTCGGCAAAGTTGGTCATATCGGTCAAAAGCACCAGCACGTCCTTGTTTTGCAGAGCAAACTGCTCAGCCACCGCCAGCGCCATATCGGGGATCATCATACACTCAACCGTCGGGTCGGATGCCGTATGGATAAACATAACGGTCTTGCTGAGAGCACCGCCCTTGGAAAGCTCCTCCTTGAAGTACAGGAAATCGTCGTACTTCAACCCCATACCGCCCAGCACGATGACGTCGGCCTCAGCCTGCATGGCAATGCGCGCCAGAAGCGGATTGTACGGCTCACCCGAGATCGAGAAAATGGGAAGCTTCTGCGAAACCACCAGCGTGTTGAACATATCGATCATGGGAATGTTGGTGCGCATCATACGGTTGGCAAGAATACGCTTTGTGGGATTGACCGACGGGCCTCCGATGGGCTTGAGGTTTTCGGTCAGCGCGGGCCCCTTGTCTCGCGGCTCGCCCGAGCCGTTGAAGATACGGCCAAGCAGATCCTCACTGAAGGAAACGCGCATCTCGTGCCCCAGAAAGCGCACCTCGTCTCCCGTGGAGACACCCTGACCGCCCGCAAACACCTGAAGCGACACAATATCGCCCTCGATCTTGTTGACCTCGGCCAGCGATTTACCAAAGCGCGTCTTGATCTCGGCCAGCTCGTGATAGCGGACACCCGTAGCCTTTACGGTGATTACGTTTCCGGTAATCGATTCAATTCGGTTAAATACTTTATTCATTCTCACTCACCATCCCCAGACAAAAGCTGTGCCTCACGGCCTAAAGCGCCCTGCCCCTCGGCATAAAGCGCGTCGATCTCCGCCTCGGCCGCCGCGAAGGCGTCACTCTTAAATTCGGTATAGTTCCAGTCAATAAAGCGCTGACGCATACGGTTAAAGAAGGTACGCGCCTCATCCTTTCCGCCAAGCGTATAGTCACTGCCCAGCACCAGGAGAAGCTTATCGGTCACGTAACGCTGACGCTCTGTGCTGCAGTCGGCATCCACCGGATCAAAGGAGTTCTGCTGCAGATACACCGCATCCAGCATCTCTCCCTTCAGATAGATCACGTAGTCCTCAAGCGCGGTTCCCTCCTCGCCCACGACCTTCATCATCGAGCCGATCTCATCACCGTGAAGCAAAATGGACTTGCAGAAATCCGACTTCTTGCGGTCAATGACGGTTCCGTACTTGGACCACGAGATCAGCGGATCGATAGCAGGATACTTTCGGGCATCCGAGCGCTCACGGGAAAGACCGTGGAACGCGCCCACCACCTTCAGCGTTGCCTGCGTCACCGGCTCCTCAAAGTTTCCGCCCGCGGGGGAAACCGTACCGCCGATGGTGACCGAGCCCACGCTGCCGTCGGGCAGACGGACACAGCCGGCTCTCTCGTAGAACGCCGCAATGTAGGACTCCAGGTACGCGGGGAACGCCTCCTCGCCGGGGATCTCCTCAAGACGTCCCGACATCTCGCGAAGCGCCTGCGCCCAACGCGAGGTCGAGTCAGCCAGAAGCAAAACGTTCAGGCCCATCTGACGGTAATATTCGGCCAGCGTTACCGAGGTATACACCGATGCCTCACGCGAGGCAACGGGCATCGACGAGGTATTGCAAATAATAATGGTACGCTCCATCAGCGAACGGCCGGTCTTCGGGTCGATCAGCTCGGGGAATTCGGTCAGCGTTTCCACGACCTCACCCGCACGCTCACCGCACGCGGCAATGATCACAATGTCCACGTCCGCATACTTGGACGTGGTGTGCTGAAGCACGGTCTTGCCCGCGCCGAAGGGGCCGGGTGTGCAGTAGGTACCGCCCTTTGCCACGGGGAAGAAGGAGTCAATGAGGCGCACCTTGGTCTCCATGGTCTCGGTGGGCGCCAGTCTCTCACTGTAGCACTTGACCGCGCGCTTGACCGGCCACCGAAAGGACATGGCGATCGGGGTCTCTCTGCCGCGCTCGTCGCACAGCACCGCCACCGTCTCGCTCACGGTGTATTCGCCCTTCTCCACGATGGACTTCAGCGTGTAGCTGCCCAAAAGGTGGAACGGAACGAAAATTTTATGGGTAAACGGGCCCTCGGGAACCGTTCCGATGTACTCGCCGGCGCGAAGCGTGTCGCCCGCCTTGGCCGTGGGGGTAAATTCCCACTTTTTCTCGGCGTCAAGCCCGTCCGCGTAATTGCCGCGCTCCAAAAACCAGCCCGCCTGCTCGGCGAGAATGGGAAGCGGATTCTGAAGTCCGTCATAGATCTGCCCGAGAAGACCCGGGCCCAGCTGTGCGGACAGCATCTCTCCGGTAAAGACCACCTCGTCGCCGTAGCCGATACCGCCTGTCATCTCGTAGACCTGGATCTGCGCCACGTTGCCGCGAATACGGATGACCTCGCTCTTGAGCGCAGTACCGTCCACCTTGACGTAACAAATTTCGTTCATGGAAACCCGGCCTTCAAATTCGACAGACACAAGGTTTCCGTTTATGCTGATAACCTTTCCCTTATTTTCGGTCATTGCTTTGCCTCCAACTCCTCTCCGTTCACCACGGAGCGGTAAATATTCCGATATGCCTCCTCGCCAAGCACCGCGTCAAACCCTCGGGCACGCAGGACCAGCTTAAGCTTTAAGGCATAATAAAAAACAAATTCCTCGCAAAAAGCGTCCATCGGACGGAGCGTTTCGAGAAAGCGCAGCCGATGCGCGTCCAAAAGACGCTCTGCCATCAGCGGGCTTTGCTGCTCCACCGCCTCGGTCGCCACCTTCAAAAGCTCCACAGGCAACGGCTCGTCACCTGCGTCAAACGGCTTTTTCAGCTTCTCTGCACGCACCTTGCCAAGCGCCAGTCGCAAGCGGCGCTCGCCCGCGTTCCAGGCCTCGATCAGCGCCGAGCTCGACCTCTCCGCATCACGCCCGGGCGTAAGTGTCAGCCGCTCCAGCTCACCAAGGGCCTTTCCTTTGAGAAACCGCCGACAGAGCTCCAGAAACCGCTCCTCGGTAATGGCGAGCGGCACACCGTCGCTAAGGCCGTCCAAGGATGGCAGCTGTGACATCAAATAATATTCCGACATCTTATTTTGCCTCTTTCAAAAGTGCGGCCACCCTAGGGCTGAGATACTGAGCCAGCATATCCGTAACGGCCTCGGCCGAATAATCGTAGTACGCCCCGTCGCCGCCAACCGCCACGCGGAAGCCGCCGTCAAAATCATCGCTTGCCCTCAGGATGACCTCCTTACAAAGCCTTGCCTTAAGCGCGGAAAGTGCCGCCTGCTCGACCGCCGCAAGATCCTTTTCGTTCAGGATCACCGTAAGCTCCTCGACCTCAGGTCTTGCCGCCCACGCCTCAACAACGCGAAGAATGAGCGCTGAAAGCGCCTCAGCGGACACCGCCTGTGCCACAGTCTCTCCCACCACGGCGCGAAGCTCGCGCGTCACACTCTCGCGGAAGGAGATCAAAAGGTTGCGACCTGCCTGACGGATGGCGTCCTCGCTTGACTTTACCACTCTTTCGTTCTCGGCTTTGGCATCGGCCATCAGCTTGTCGGCCCGGGCCTTCGCGTCTGCGAGAATGTTCTCCGCCTCGGCCTTGGCCGCATCGAGAATCGCCTTGGCCTCAGCCTCAGCCGCCATAGCGCCGTCCTGCTTGATCTGATCAATGAGCTCCTTAAGTTGTATTTCCATAAAGCACTCTCCTTTTCCGTTTTTGTCGGGATCGTTAAGAATTTAACTGAATGATTTAACATTATATCACATTTTCTCATAAATTTCAATAACATTTTGTTACGAATCCGAATCAAAATATGTGTTTTTTTCTTTTTTTCGGTTTTCTCGGCATATAGCGGCAAACCGAGAGCATTTTTCCAAAAAAACAACGTGCCACCATGCAAAAAACGATCTCCTGCTGCACGGAGATCGTTTTTTCCTATTTTGTTCTATGATAAAAGCAGCTCCGGTGCCTTTTGGGTTATGGGTGTGTAGATCGTAGCATTCCATCCTTTCCGGTTTTCCATAGTTCATTTTACCGTAGTTTCACGGCTACCACCGTCCCCTTTGACCGCCCGCGAGCGATTATTCCTTGATTGTTAGACAATCACCGCGATCCTCCAGGACGCGAAGCGCCGGGCGCTCAAGCGGGTTTTGGTTGGGCGTATGGTAGACCAAATACGTTTCCCTCTCGTCCGAGAAGATCATACCGTGACCACCGTCGTTCAAAAGAAGCGGCTTCCCGTGCTCAAAGGCAAGCCCGAGCTTACCACCCTTGAATTTCACGACAAACTCCGCGTATTTTTCCTTAATATAGGACGACCAGACCATAAACAGCTCGCCTGTCCTTGAGCGGTACATAAAGGGGCCGTCGGTGATGTAGTGCCCACTCTTCACGGGGTCGACAAGCGGATAGGAGGACGCGCTAAACATCGTAACCGCATCTCCGTCCGCAAAATCCAGGGTTTCGTTCAATTTTATGTAACACATTGTTCCGTCCACGATCTGTGTATGCTCGTGACAGAACACAAGATACGGAACGCCGTCCCCGTCTACATATAACGTGCCGTCCAGACACTCCCACTCATGCGGCGTAAGCGCCCCCTTGCTGTGAGGGACGAAGGGGCCAAGCGGATTGTCCGCGCGAAGCGCGTAGACGCCACGCAGACCGTTTTCCTGCGTGAACGTGGCAAGCATATAGTAAGCACCCCTATATTTGTGCACCTCGGGTGCCCAGTTGGCCCTGGCGTTCAGACCGTAAGCCTCCGAGTCAAAGCAAGCGATCGGCTCACTCCACTCCACCAAATCCCTCGAAACGTAGACGTCAAAGCCGCCCGAGCGTATGCCAAAGCCAGCCGCTCTCGTGCCGTAAAGATAATAGGTTCCGTTTTCATACAAGACAAACGGATCGCGAATATGGATTTCCTGCATGTTCATAGCTCTGTCACCCTTTCGGTTTCATGAGAACTTTACAATCCGGCGTTGATCTGCTCCTCGTAAAATCGGTTCTCTCGCTGTTTTATCACAAATTTGTGTTTTCCGGAATGATCTCTGACAAAATAATTCTTTCCGGTTTCCGCATCGACCGATGCCACTCCCGCCACGGCCGTGTAGCCCGCCGCTTCTTCGTCACCGATCAACGCCATCAAAACCAGCATCGGATCCCACGAATGTCGACCGCCCCGAGAGCCGTGATCGACAAGCACGTGATGCAAAAAATCGTCCTCACGGAGCTCACCGCCCGAGATAACGCCGTATCCGACCTCAAATCCAAGAAAGGTCACGGGCACCGGGCAAAGCTCGCAAAATATCTTGCCCGCCTCGCGCGAACGCCCGTTGCGGCAAAAATTGTTTTCCTTTTCGCCATCAGCATCCCATTTGCCGGCCATCACCCAGAATTTCGATACCTTTTCACGCACAAGCTCAAGGCCGTTCTTCTCCGAAATGTTGTCCGCACCACTCTTCAAAAGCGCCGCCACGACCTGCAAAAAGCCGATCTCTAAAATCTCCACCGGCTCGGTGGCTTGTGCCAAAAGCCTGCGATAAAGGCGCACCGGATCCTCCGCATCGGCATTGGTCACGTCGGGGGCAAGCTCCGATGCCAGGCGCATCTGATAGGTCAGTCGGCCGCCAAAATCGATTGCCTCGGAATCGAGTCCCACGGGCACCCCCTCGATTCCTTCGGCCTTCAAAAATCCCGTAAGCGATGCCACCGACTGCTCCATACACGCGTTGATAGCAACACCGAGAAGGCGAATCTCCCCTCGCTTAACCGCACGGGCAAGCAGACGTAAGGCAACCGCATCGTCGCAATCGGTCCACCAGTCGGTTCCCAGGATAAAATCGCGCATTTTTCAGTCCTCCGTTATATCGTAAGCAATTCACAGAAATCGCGGATATAATGATCCGACACCCGCCTTATTTCATCCGCGTATTCCGCCGAGGTGGGATCGTACACGCCGCACACCTTCATACCTGCCATGGCGGCCGTTTTGTCGGCATTGTAGTTGTCATCCAGAAAAAGGATTTGGTCAATGGGCTTTCCGATTTTTTGGGCGGCCATATGATAGATCCTCACATCAGCCTTCGTCGTTCCGAAATCGTCACAAGACCAAACGTTTGTAAAAAGCTCAAGCAGCCCCAATCTCTTCAGGCATACGTCAAGCACCGTATGCGGACTTGCCGTCAAAACGTGGAGATCTGCCCCTTGCTCCTTCAAGGCCTGCAAGGTTTCCTTCACACCCACCTTTGCCTGAATGTTATAGGCATATTCATCGTACGCATAGCGATTCATCGTTTCAATAAGCTCATCCTGCGGCAGGTCGAGATGAAGCTGATCGGTGTAATACTTCGCGGTGCCGACATACCCCAAGGGGGTAATGATCTTTATAATATCGTCCCCGTAGGTGATGCCGTTTTCGTCCAATATCCTCAGCATGACCGAAACGTATGTGGGCATAGAATCCACAAGGGTGCCGTCAAAATCAAATAAATATGTAGTGTATCGCATACGTTTCCCTCCGCACTTTCTTTGGTTTCAGTATACCATAAAACGATCGTTTTTTCAACCCTTCTCACAATCCTTTACAAAAATGTGTTTTCCTGCCCCGACTCCCTGCCGATCCCCCACAAAAAAATCCCGCACTTACGTGCGGGATTTTAAACCGCCGGGGATACGGTCTTTCACCTTTTTTTCATCCATCGCAGAACGTCCTTGAAATAGACACCCACCAAATACAGGGCAATCAATACAAACGAAAGATACATATACCAATACGGGTGAGGAAGGATGGCGTAAAATAACGCCAAAAGGGGATTCTCCGGCGTTATTGAAAACATATAGTTCACCCGAAGAAGGTTCGCGTAGGAATCCAATATGTTGTTTTTAGCGGCATAATCGTTTATCAGCAAATTGATAAAATGAATCACCGTATAAGACGATATTGTGATCAGCATTGTGCTTGCCACACATTTCACGTCCTTTTTCGCAAGCCCAAGAGAAAACATCAATATCGGAATACCAATCTCCAGCACGTGCGGAAAATAGTAGAAGGCAAAAACCCAGCTGAACACGGAGGCCTCGGCAACCGAAAGATTCAATATCAGGGCAAACGCGGCACCGAACGACCAAAGGAGCAGCAGATTGTTCAGCGTTTTGTTTTTGGTGAATACCGCCGCCGGCAAAACAAGCGCATTGAGTGAGCAAAGATGCAAGGGTAAATACTCCAACGGAGAATTCCACGCAAGCAAATTATAAACAATGGCCGCCAGCCCGGAAAAGGACAAAAGTCCAAGCGTGATCCGCTGAGTCCGCTCGTTTCTGTTTCGTAAAGCAAAATATAAGCCTGCAATGATTCCCGCGGCAACAACAAGAGAAATGATGTGCGTAACACTCAAAAAGCCCCATTTCATACGATTCCCCTGCCTTTCTGATCTCATTATAGCACGGTTTTCGTCGGTTTTCAATACCAACAAATTAACTTCTTCACCATTCCTTATTACCATCCAAAAAATCCGCACACGCCAAACCGGCAAAACGTGAAAAAGCAAAAAATTCCGCACACTCGCGTGCACGGAATTTTTTGAGGGTCGCCGACAAAAAAGACGTCGCCTAAATCAAAAATTTTTAAACGAATTACTTTCCTGCTTCAATTTCGGATTTCAATTGCTGTTTTTTTGCCAAGAGAGTTTGTTCAACAGTTGCGATATCTTCGGCGTGTGCGCTTTCAAATTCCGCAAAGAATCCATCTTTTGCCGCATTCAGATTTGCTTCGATCTCGGTAGCCTTTTCTCGCAGCCTTGCCTCGATATTTTCATCAAACAAGGTATCCTCAAGCTCGATAAGCTTGTCCTCTGACTGTCTGAGCTTTGCGATCAACGCTTCAAGAGAGGCATTAAGATCGGTGCCGATCTTCTCGTATGCCGCAAGCATCTTGCTGTAATTTTCTTCGCTTAGCTGAAGCGTTACGGTTGCGGAAGAATATTCCTCGCCGCCCACATCCAAGGATGCAGTATAGTTCTTCTGCTTTAAAAGCTCGACCTTTGCCTCGCGAAGCTTGGTCAGCGATTTTTGATACTCGGATTCGGGAGAAACCAGCATTTCGTAGCGGAAATTGTCAAGCTCGGTAATTACTGCACTATATACGTCAAGCGCAGTTTTGTATGCAGTATGTGTTAAATTGTAAAGACCGCCCAGCTCTTTTATGATCCTTGCGGTTTCCTCTCTTTCTGCAAACGAGATCTTGTATTCCTTGGCAGAATAATATGCACTTCTCATT
>JAEIGA010004098.1_pt1 | contig 22549 bp, 17 predicted proteins | sample 9270691 | NCBI WGS metagenome assembly JAEIGA01 (sample SAMN17057246, study PRJNA624740) | gut metagenome | biome: biome; isolation source: fecal sample | host: Bos grunniens | place: China: Xizang | collected 2019 | reverse complement strand
TCCTGGCCGGCATTGTTGCCACATCGTTGCCATTGCTCTTTGGCGTGTGGGTTGCTGTTAAGTGGTTCAAGTTCCACCCGGCCATTGCACTTGGCTGCTGCGCCGGAGCGCGCACCACCACGGCTGCTATTGGTGCACTGCAAGAGAGCCTTGGCAGTGAAACGCCGGCATTGGGATACACCATTACATACGCTGTCGGAAATACTCTGCTAATCCTTTGGGGCGTGTTCCTGACGCTGATGATAGGTTGAAAAGCTGAAAGGTGAAAGCGGAAAACGGAAAGCTACGAGTAAGCGAGCGCAGATGAAAAGTTCCACACTTATATCGCTTAAAAACCTTTTGTACTTATGTCTAAGTAAAACAGAATTGAACTTTAAATATAATATTATGAGCCATTATTTGAACGACCACAGTGAGGTATCTCCGTTCAACAAGGAGATGGAGAAGATAAGCCCGTTTGAACTCAAGGACCGCCTTATCAAGCTTGCCGACGAGAGGATAAGGAAATCAATGCACACAATGCTGAATGCAGGGCGAGGCAACCCTAACTGGGTAGCAACACTGCCACGCGAAGCATTCTTTTGCATGGGAGACTTTGCACTCAAGGAGTGCCACAGGGAATGGGAGTGTAGCGAAGGACTGGCCGGTGTTCCTCAGAAAGAGGGCATTTCGGAGCGATTTGCAACTTATCTGAGGGGACATACAAAGGAGAGAGGCTGCAATCTGCTTGAAAAGTGTCTCAACTACATGCTCGATGAGCATAGATGCGATGCAGATGAACTTGTGCATGAATGGGCCGAGTGTGCCATAGGCAACCAATATCCTGTGCCCGACCGCATACTGAAGTACACCGAGGTTGCTGTACACGACTTTATGGCTCAGGAGTTATGCAACGGTCGACCGCCGCAAGGAGAGAGTGACCTGTTTGCCACCGAAGGTGGCACGGCTGCGATGTGCTATATATTCGATTCTCTTCAACAGAACCGTCTGCTTGAACGTGGCGACCGCGTGGCGCTTATGACACCGGTGTTTACGCCATACATAGAAATTCCGAAACTATACCGTTATAATTACGATGTAACAGAGATTCCGGCAAATGTAATGAGCAGTGAAGGGCTGCACATGTGGCAGTATGACAAAAAGGAGATAAACAGACTATGTGACCCATCGTACAAGGCACTGTTCATTGTAAACCCAAGCAATCCGCCAAGCTATGCACTGTCGCAGGATACGATAGAGCAGCTTGCTGATATCGTGGAGAGGTGGAACCCGAACCTGATGATTGTCACTGACGATGTATATGCCACATATGTACCGGGGTTCCAGTCTCTCATGTCGAGGCTTCCGCACAACACCTTGTGCGTCTATTCGTTCTCGAAATACTTCGGAGCCACCGGATGGCGCATGGCTGTAATATCGTTGCACAGAGACAATATATTCGATGATTTGTTGAAACGTCTTCCGCGAAAACGGAAGAATGAATTGCAACAACGATACGGAAGCATCAGAAGCGATGTGGAAAACATGCGTTTCATCGACCGCATGGTTGCCGACAGTCGTCAGGTAGCACTGAATCACACATCGGGTCTCTCGTTGCCGCAACAGCTACAGATGTCACTGTTTGCCCTCTACTCCATTATTGACAAGCGTGAGGGCGACAACTTCCGCAAGAAGATGCTCGACATTGTACAAAACCGCTTGAAAGCACTGTGGGACAGCATGGGATTCACTCTATTACCTGACAGTCTGCGTGCCGGTTACTACTCCGAGATAGACCTTCTTGTATGGGCAAAGCGCTTCTATGGGAATGATTTTGTCGAGTGGTTGCGTCTCAACTACAGCCCTCTTGACGTAGTTTTCAGACTTGCGACAGAGACTTCACTTGTTGTACTCAACGGAGGTGGTTTCGACGGGCCTGAATGGAGCATCAGAGTTTCACTCGCCAATCTGAAGGAGAATGATTACCGCATTATCGGAAAACATGTACGCGATATACTCGACTCATATGCCGATAAATGGAAAAGGAGTATTCCTGCAGTCAAGAGGTGAGCTATGAGTATATTCCTGAATTTTATACTGACTCATTATAAACCAAATCTTTCTATTCACCTCATAAAAGCCATGAGAGTGACCCTTTTACTTTGGGGTCACTCTCATTTATTAAGATTCAAAATATATTATACCAAATAATATTATTTTATAAGATACTTACGGCCATCCACTATAACGATACCTGAAGCAGGGAGTCTTTCAAGTTTCTGACCATGCAGGTTGTATATACCCTTGCACATGCTGTTCTCCTCTACGACAACATTCTCGATTGCTGTCGATTCTCCAAAATTGATGTTGGGATTCTCAACTATGTACATCACAGAACCATGGTCGTTCCAAGTCCAGTTGCGAACAGCAGTCAAGGCTTCGTTGGTCACGATACAAGCAAAATAAGTAGAACTTTCGCTGTAATTTCCACCTGCATGAAAGCTGAAAGTACCATCACCGTTGTCGCGTATCATATCCAATGCCGTCTTTTCGGCTGTAAACTTATAGTCTCTGTTCTCACGGGTAACATACTCCTTCTTTGCAGGCTGATAGAGATAATACTTGCCATCTTCCCGGATAATCTGCCACGCAACGGTCAAATCAAAAGGGCTCACAGCCTCCTTGTAGATACTTACAACACCTTGATTTGAGGGGAGATTGTTATATGATGAGTTTGTCATGCCACGCAAGCTGAGATATGTATCTGAAATTGTTGTATTCCAGGCAAGATATCCTTCACCGCTCTTGGCCTTGATATGATAGGCTGCATCATTGTTCAATTCGCTGAGTGAGTTTATCTGACGATACTCCTGAATCTTATTGTATAGAACCTTAATTATATTGTTTTCAGTGTCCAATGAAATTTCAGCTGTATAACCCTCAATAGTGATTACAGTAACATCATCGGCTGTAAAAAATTGGCTCACTTCGATGACATCGCCCGACTTGTATTCTTTGCCGCCATAGACAATACCGCCTTCACCATCTGCACCATCGACGCTTATGGTATATTTGTAAGCCTGTTGCATATCGCCTTTGATGCTCACCTGACCGCCACGGATATACTCTGCAGGAATGGTATATGTACCGTCTGCAGCGATTGCAGTATGGGGTACATTAACCTCTATCCAGTTGGGGTTGCCATTATCATCGAACTGCTCAGCAGCATTCACATTATAACCATACTTCAGGGCAAAACCATTCTGTATGAAACCGGGAGCAGGAATATCTTTCACCTTCAAGGGCTGTGCATAGTCGGTCAAGTAGCCTTGCAATGCGCTTTCATCCGATGCCAATACAATGTCACCGTTTAGCTGAGAAGCACTTACACTCACCTTGTCGCCATGTACATCAAGCATCAGGTCTACATATCCGCCACCATCTGAAATGATAGTACTGCTTCCTGCCGGGTCAATACTATTCCAGTCAACCTTATATCGCATACGATAGAGACCGGGCGCAGTACCTTCGGGAACAGTAAACTTAGGAACTCCTCCTCCGATTGTATTGCCGTTGCTGACGGTTGTACCGTCGCTCTTGTACCAAGTGTTGCCAACCAGATATGCACTATAGCTCACGATTTCACTACCGTCGGCAGGTGTACCGTTGTCGTTTATTGTGTACTCGAATTTGCCGTTACTGTTCCAGTCGACAAATACGTAAGCACTCATCCACGAACCTGAATAGTTGAATGTAGGCTGTACCTGAGTACCTGCCTTCGCCGAGAATACGCTTGATGTAGTGTTATCAGTATATACCTTGCCGGTATTCGCAGTTGAGGTATAGTTGACACCGGCCGATGTAAGACCTACACTATTAAGAGAACGGTCCTGGCGGGTTCTTTTAGCCTCCTTGTCATAAGTAAGGGCATATTTGTCGGTTGAGAAACGTTTGTCGGGATTGTTGTCAACGACGATCTCATCAAAATACGCCACCCAATCAGCGCTGTCGGCATGAGGCGAGCGCACATCGGGAACTATAACCAATGAGTAGATATCAATACCACTGTTTGCATTCTCTTCCTTTGAGTAAGAAAATCCCTTGAAACTCATAACTACATCCTGCCAACCCTCCTTAGGAACGACATTCATGTTGGTTACAGCCCAGAACTGCTCCTCTTCACCGGTTTGCCAGTTCCAACTCTCCTCTATTCGCTTACCTAAACCTATTACCATCATACGACTGTCGGCAGGTTTATCCTTGAGATATGTCATAACATGGATATACTGCAACTGTTTGGTCATACGGATTGGTTCCTTAAGGTCTATTCTTACGCCATAAGCATTGCTTGCAAAACGGCTGCGCTGCAAGGCAACAACCTTTCCGGTTGAGTTCGGGGCAATACCGAGAACTTCATCTACCGTTACATCAGGATTTTCAGTTACCCCTGCATTGCCGTTAAGGACACCTTTACGGAAAGGACTCTCTTCCCATTTATCATAAACACTTATGGATTTATAATCCTCGTTGTCAAATGTTATAGTTGTTTGCGCTGGAGATGCAAGGCTTAAAAACATCAACGCAGCTGAAAATAATATATTCTTTTTCATAAGTTTTCTTTATTAATTATTGTGTCGATGTTTATCAATATACATTCAGATTAGAGAGCAAAGGACAAGCGCGGCTGTCAAGGATTGTTATGCGCAGTTTCTTTGCATTATAACCGCTGCCATAACTTTCACTTGTCTTTCCATTCAAAGGAATAATACGCTTGTAGCCGACAGTTGTTGTCTGCATAGCCGGACAGAGTTCTGTCCACGATTCACCGTCGGAGCTGTATTCTATCTTGAAGTCCTTTATTCGCTGTCCCAAGAAAACAGGCTCCTGCATAACCAAATAACGAATTACCTGAGGAGTATCCCAAGAGAGTGTAATTGTTGCAGTGAGATTATCATCGTTTGTGCCCCAATAGGTCTCTTTGTTGTCATCGGTGAGATTGGCAACCTCATATTTTCCGCCGGTACGTGTCTCGCTCACCTCAATTGTCGCACTCTTTGCAAAATCTGTAGCTTCTGTGCTCTCATCAAGACCATACACAGGCACTGCCAGACGCTCGTGCAACATCTTGCCCAGTTTCACCAATTCGTTGACAGTATTGTCGGGGAGCACACCATACTGGTTGGGAGGACAGTTGAGAATAAGTGTCGCGTTGCGGCCTACAGTCTCCAGATACATCTGGAACAGGCGCTCGGCACTCTTCATAGACTCTCCATTGTGCCAGAACCAACCGGCACTCGTAGCCTTGGCATCGCTTTCACCGGGATTCCAGAACCAACCGTTGATATCACCTTCCTCGCGTACAACAGTTTCTGACAAGTAGTCGGTCATAGCCCAGTTTGTTTCACCTGCATAGCCCGACTCGTTACCAATCCAACGTGCTTCGCCACCGACACCCCACATGACACAGTTGGGTGCGATACGGTGTACACGTGTACGCAAGTTGGGTACATCGTAGTATATTTCGGGGTCTATGTCACGTGTACCGCCCTCGCCACCATAGTAGCCGTCGCCACCACGTGCACCGTCGAACCACATCTCAAACTGGTCAGAGCCATATTCCGCCAACTCCTCGCACTGCTTCAAGAACACTTCTGTAACGTATGTATCCTTGCCATAGTGTGCCGAGTTGCGGTCCCACGGAGAGATGTAGAAACCATATTTCATATTATGTTTCTTGCTTGCATCTGCAAACAGTTGAGGAATATTTGCATTACGGCCATTCTCGTTACCGGCATTCTTTATACTATGCTCAGTGGTAGCTGTAGGCCACAAGCAAAAACCATCATGGTGCTTCACCACTGCAATACCGCCATTCATTCCGGCAGCCTTCACAGAAGTGACCCACTGCTCGGGATTAGGGAATGCCTTGGGAGCATACCTTGACTCTGCCTCGTTGCCGTAGCCCCATTCCGAACCTGTAAAGGTGTTCATACCATAATGGAAGAAGGCATAAAATTCCGTTTCGTTCCACAAAAGCTGTCGTTTGTCGGGTACAGGGTGTACCGGAGCCGGCTTATTGTCGGGATTGGCAGGAACTTCGTCGTTCAGTTGAAACTGAGCCGATGCTCCGAAAGGTGCCATCATACCCAACAAGAAGATTGAAGTAAAAAGTTTTTTCATCTTGTAAGATTTGGTTAGTTATTAATTTTCTTGGCCGCTCGGAATTGTGCCGAAAATACATACAAGCACATTCCCCTACAAAAATATAAAATTAATCAAACATCCCCCTAATATTAACAAATAATAATACAATTTTTTACTAAAAATATTAATAATAGTATGGAATATTTCTATTTCAACCTTGAAAATCACAGTTTCACAGAACACAAGAAGCCTAAAAGGGAACTATAACAAAGAAGAGAGAGAAGAAAGCACCCTGCAAAACACCGCCGCTGATTCCTTGCGGAGCAACACACCTTCATCGCCATGAAGGTTACCTCCAACGGGAGCACACAACGTGAGGGTTGGAATGCCATATTCGGCATAATCCCACGATTCGTCGGGCTCCGCATTGTGTCTGAAAGCGAACTTGCCACGATATTGTTCAAGTGAAGAGACGATATTATAGGCTTGCATAAGGTCGAAGCCGGAATCGTTCTCAATGGTAAAAAGTGCATCGCTATCCCACCCCACATTTGTGACATCTTGTACAATGACCGAAGTGATGTTGCACCCCATGCGACCGAGAGCAAGCAGTGCCTGTACTGCACCGCGCGAATCCCTTTCTTCGTCACCGGTAAACGCCACAACCACATTATCGGAGAGCATATCACTGAGCATACACCAAAGAACTGCAGCGTTGCCAAAACTGTTGTCAAATGTACCATTCCAGCAATCCCCTGTATCATTGCAGAAGCAACGGCCGTATACACAATCGACATGCGAGGAGACAAGCGTGACCTTATCGCCCTCCGTTGGCTGACGCTTTGCAAAAAGCAACGCAAGCGGTTCGCGTGAAATGAGTTTATATGGAGAATCGGCAAGCAAGTGCTCTATGGCAGCAATCCTGTCCGTTACAGTAAATTCCATGCCATTATCCTTGCTGTCGACAGTAAGAGTTTTCAGAAGGGAAAAGAAATCAGCTGTTGAATCCATCATTATTCAGGATATTCAATCTTGAGGTTATTCTTGCTTGCTATCACGAGTTTCTCATAACGCTCAATCAGGCGCGGAAGACGCGAGAGACGCATAGACAGCCTCACAACGCAGTCGTTGTCGAAGATTTGCTCCACCACCTTTGGTTCTTCCTCTTTAACTATACGCAACACATCATTGAGCAACGGATAGGAGAATCTGAGTATTATCTCACCGTTTATGGTTTTCTCTACATGCTCCACAGCCTCAAGCGCTTCGGCAGCCGCAGCACGATAGGCAACAATGAGCCCACTTGTGCCAAGTTTCACTCCACCGAAATAGCGCACCACGACAACAAGTACATTTGTCAGTTCCTTGCTATGTATCTGCCCTAAAATAGGCTTGCCTGCTGTGCCAGACGGCTCCCCATTGTCATTGGCACGTTCCTGGTCACCACGCTCACCAAGACGATAGGCATAGCAGACATGACGGGCATCGTAATACTTTTTCTGATATGTCTCGATATGCTCCTTAACCTGCTCTATTGTAGTCACAGGTATGGCAAAAGCAAGGAATTTGCTCCGTTTTTCGGTGTATATCGCCTCACCCTGCTGTTCTATGGTCTTATATATATCTTCTTCAAGCATTATAAAAAAACATTACTGTTTACGGTTGTACCTTCATGATTTTCTTTTCGAACTCACTCATGCAACCGGCAAGCATCTTTGCCCCTTCGAACGGCATTGCATTGTAGCACGATGCACGGAATCCGCCTACAGTGCGGTGCCCCTTTATGGCAACGACACCACACCCGGCAGCAAAGGCTGCAAATTCATCTTCGAGATGTTCGTATCCCGGCGACATCACAAAATCAATATTCATATAAGAACGGTCCTCTTCGACTGCAGTAGCACAGAATAGCGGATTGCGTTCAATCTCTTCGTAGAGCACTGCTGCACGCTCCGCAGCACGGCGTTCCATTTCCACGACACCACCCTGCTCCTTTACCCAACGCAGGTTACAGAGTGCAGTGTATATCGGCAATGTAGGAGGTGTATTGAACATAGAGCCATTTGATATGTGCACACGATAATCAAGTATTGAAGGAATTTCGCGGTCCACTTTGCCGAGAGCACCCTCCCTGACAATCACGAACGACAGTCCCGACTGTGCAAGATTCTTCTGTGCACCGCCATAGATACAGCTGTACTTGCTCACATCGACAGGACGCGACAATATGTCGGACGACATATCGGCCACCAACGGTACAGGCACATCGATATCACGGCGCAACTGTGTTCCGTAGATTGTATTGTTTGATGTAATATGCAGATAATCGGCATCGGCAGGAACAGTAAAATCCTTGGGAATATAACTGAAATCCTTGTCGGCTGACGATGCCACCTCTACGACCTCACCGAAGAGCCTTGCCTCCTTTATGGCTTTTGAGGCCCAGGTACCGGTATTGAGGTATGCAGCCTTCTTTGCAAGCAGATTGAAAGGAACCATACAGAAGTGCATGCTTGCACCTCCACCAAGAAAAAGAACCTCGTAGCCCGACGGAACATCAAGCAAACATTTAAGCAGTGAACGCGCCTCGTCAAGGATTGGTTTGAACTCTGCCGAACGATGACTGAGCTCCATGAGCGACAGTCCCATACCATTATAATCGAGCACGGCAGCAGCTGTCTGTTCCACCACTTCACGCGGCAGCATTGAAGGCCCTGCATTGAAATTGTATTTCTCCATACACAATATCAAATTTACAGAGCGCTAAATTAGCAAAAAAGATGAAATGAAACAATTACACATCTGCAATAGTTTATTTCAGGTTACAAAATTCATTTTGTCAATGAAAATTATTACCTTCGCGTAATAAATCTAAAACGACACTATTTTATGAGTAAGATAATCCTGACCGGCGACCGTCCGACCGGCCGCCTTCACCTCGGCCATTACGTCGGTTCATTGCGCCGTCGTGTTGAATTGCAGAATTCAGGCATATACGACAAGATTTTCATAATGATTGCCGACGCACAGGCACTCACCGACAATGCCGACAACCCGGAAAAGGTGCGACAGAACATCATTGAAGTTGCACTTGACTACCTCTCTGTCGGTATTGACCCGTCGCAATGCACAATATTTATACAGTCACAGGTTCCCGAGCTTTGCGAACTTGCATTCTATTACATGAACTTGGTTACAGTGTCGCGTCTGCAGCGCAACCCCACTGTAAAGACCGAGATTCAGATGCGTAACTTCGAGACAAGCATCCCTGTGGGATTCTTCACCTACCCTATCAGCCAGGCATCGGATATCACAGCCTTCCGCGCTACAACCGTTCCTGCCGGCGAGGACCAACAGCCTATGATTGAACAGGCACGTGAAATCGTACGCCGCTTCAATGGCATATACGGTGACACTCTTGTAGAGCCGGAGATTCTGCTGCCAACCAACGCTGCCTGTCTGCGTTTGCCCGGAACCGACGGCAAAGCAAAGATGAGCAAGTCGCTCGGCAACTGCATATACCTCTCCGATACAGCAGAGGAACTCAAGCAGCACGTAATGTCCATGTATACCGACCCCGACCATATCCGCGTTCAGGACCCGGGCAAGGTAGAAGGCAACACCGTGTTCACATACCTCGACGCATTCTGTCGCCCTGAGCACTTTGAAAAATATCTGCCCGACTACCCCAACCTCGACGAACTAAAGGCACACTACATGCGTGGAGGTCTTGGTGATGTAAAGGTAAAGAGATTCCTTATCGCTATACTCGAAGAAGAACTTGCTCCGATACGTGCGCGTCGCAAGGAGTGGGAACAGAAGATACACGAGGTATATGCACTCTTGCAACAGGGATGCGAGAGCGCTCGCGCCGTTGCTGCCGACACACTTGCCGATGTTCGCCGTGCAATGAAAATCAACTACTTCGAGGATAAAGAACTTATTGAAGAACAGGCAAAAAAATTTGCAGAAAAATAGAACAGACGTTCTGATATAAAAAACACTTGACAATAAAGTCAAGTGTTTTTTATATCAGAACGGAACCGGACCGCTACCGCCTCCTGCCAATTCCGGGGGCATCTGGCTGTTCTGCAGATAATCGGGGATATCTGGAATATACTCCGGCTCAGGAGCAATATCGACATTCATTTTAGAGCCCCGCATTACCGGCATATCGCCTGGAGGCGGAACAAGCGACTCATCATCAAGGTTCATAAACCGGGCATACTCTTTGCGGAAAATGAGTGGCACATTGTCAAGACCGCCATTGCGGTGTTTGGCAATGATTATCTCCGCCTTGCCTCTCCAGTCGAAATCACCGTCCTTATATATATGGAAATATTCGGGACGGTTCACGAACATTACGATATCGGCATCCTGTTCAATGGCACCTGACTCGCGAAGGTCGCTCAACTGCGGACGTTTGCCCTCAAGACCCTCTCGACCCTCTACATTACGGTTAAGCTGACTCAATGCCATAATAGGAATATTCAATTCCTTGGCAAGTCCCTTCAAAGCACGGGATATGGTACTTATCTCCTCTTGGCGGCTGCCTTTGCCGGCATTAGCCGTCATGAGCTGAAGATAATCTATAAAAATCATCTTCACGCCATGCTCACGCACCATACGGCGCGCCTTGGAACGCAACTCAAACACCGACAGCTGGGGAGTATCGTCAATATAAAGCGGTGCATTTTCAAGTGCTACAATCTTGCTGTCGAGCTGACCCCATTCGTAACGCTCAAGCTGTCCGCTGCGGATTTTGTCACCGGGAATCTGACACACATTACATATGAGACGCTGTACAAGCTGGACATTACCCATCTCAAGCGAGAACATACCGCAAGGGATACCCTGGTCAACCGCCATGTTCCTTATTAGCGAAAGGGCAAATGCCGTTTTTCCCATTGCCGGACGGGCCGCAAGGATTATAAGATCGGTCGGCTGCCAACCCGAAAGCACTTTGTCGAGACGGTGATATCCCGTACTCAAACCACTGATACCGCTTGTATTCCTCGAAGCTATCTGTATCTGGTCATATGCTTGTCTGATAACAGGATTTATCTGTGTAAAATCCTGTTTCATGTTGTGACGCGAGATTTCAAACAGTTCCGACTCTGCCTGTTGCATCAGTTCCTCTACATCCTGTGTCTCATCGAAAGCCTGTACCTGTGTCTTGCTTGTAAACTTTATAAGGTCGCGCGCAAGCTTCTTCTGCGCAATGATGTTTGCATGATATTCGATATTCACCGACGACACGACCCTGCTTGTGAGCTGTGCTATATAAACGGGACCGCCGACCTCTTCGAGTGTTCCTTTGCTGCGCAGGAATTCTGTAACAGTGAGAATATCTATGGGGCGGTCGCTGAGGTCCATTTGCTGTATAGCATCGAAAAGCAACTGGTTACGTTTGTCATAAAACGATTCAGGCTTAAGGATACCGCCAAGACGGCCTATAGCATCACTGTCTATCATCAACGCACCGAGCACAGCCTCTTCAAACTCAAGCGCCTGTGGCTGCACATGTCCGTATTCGCTCAATTTAGGAGTAGAATCGGCTGCCTGTCGACGTGTTGTCCGTTTCTTGGGTATATTTGTTTCTTCCATATATCATTTTGTTTCTGCAAAGATAGGAATGATGTGCTAAAGATTATTAAAGCAGAACGTGGGCTTTATCAACAAAAGAAGCCAAGTTATCAACGATGTATCAAAAAAGTATTATCTTTGCCGTAAGAGATGCATTGCATATATATGTTTACCCCAAGGGGGCAAAAGAATAAAACGACAAAGCATGGTAACATTCCCTAACGCGAAAATAAATCTGGGACTCGACATCGTATCGAAACGTCCCGACGGATATCATAATCTTGAGACAGTATTCTACCCCATTCCATTACATGATGTTCTGGAAATAACCCCCGAAACAGGGAATGACGCTCCGGCATGCAATTTCACGATGTACAATGCCGTGTTCGAAGGAGATAGCGACGACAACCTTGTCGTAAAGGCATACAAGATTCTTGCAGCAGACTACACGCTGCCGAAAGTAAAGATATCACTATATAAGAACATTCCAACCGGTGCCGGTCTTGGTGGTGGCAGCTCCGATGCAGCATTCGCCCTCAAGATGCTTAACGACATTGCTGCCTTAGGACTTGAAGAGAACAAGCTCGAAGAGTATGCTGCACGCATCGGTGCCGACTGCGCATTCTTCATAAAAAACCTCCCTGCCTATGCAACGGGTATCGGAAACATCCTCAGCCCCACCACATGTGATATAAAAGGATATTGGCTGTTGCTTGTAAAACCCGAAATACACATATCGACCAAAGATGCCTATTCACTTGTAGTTCCGGCAGAACCCGAAACACCTTTGAAAGAGATTGCAGCCATACCTATAAGCGATTGGAAAGGGAAAATGAAAAATGATTTCGAGAAGAGTGTATTTGCCAAACATCCCTCTATGAAAAAAATCAAGGATGATTTATATACGATGGGGGCAGTCTACGCATCAATGTCGGGCAGCGGTTCGGCTTTCTTTGGTATTTTTGACAGTGAGCCCGACATGAAAGAGACAAGAAAGCATTTTGTCGGAATGTTCTGCCAATGCCATAAGCTATAAAAGCGATTGCCCCGTGATTCACATCAGGGAGCAATCTAACACAAACACAAAATAAAACACGACAAAACTACTATGCTAACTCCACCCGACATGCAACGCACTACGGGGGATTGCAATATGTAAACATACATGCAACTTGTTTTGTTTATCGCACAAATGTTAAAAAATCAAAAATCATGCGATATATAATTATTTCGCTCAATTATCGTTACTTCACCTGCCGGTGCAGCTGACTTCTGCACTCGCTGTAAAAAATATTCAAGCAAGCTTGATATTTATCGCTTGTTTATCGCTATCTTCGCAAATGGATATAACACGACAAAAAGAATTACAATGAAAAAAATTATTTATCCACTATTTACATTAACGGTTATGCTTACACAGTTTGCATGCACACCTGACGGAGAGACAAACAGCATCCTCAAGGAGAGTAAGGCACCGTTCGGGGCACCCGAATTCGGTAATTTTAAGATTGAGGACTACAAGACAGCATTTGATAAAGGACTTGAAGAGAAGCGCAAAGAGATTGCTGCAATCATCAGAAACAGCGATGAACCCACATTCGCAAACACCATCGATGCGCTTGAAACAAGCGGAAAGAAGCTCACGAAAGTCAGTTCAATATTTTTCAATCTAAATGAGAGTGAGAATACTCCACAGATGACAGAAATAGAGGAATATGCGGTTCCTAAACTCACAGAACTGAGCGGATACATTTACATGAACGACACATTGTTCAACCGCATACGGACATTGCACGACAAGAAAGAGTCGCTTGGGTTGAACGAAGAGCAAAGCATTGTTCTCGACAACTACTACAACAGTTTTGTTCGAGGCGGAGCCCTGCTCAATGCCGAGGAGAAGGCCACGCTGCTTGACATCGATACCAAGCTCGGACTTGCACAGATAAAGTTCAACAGCAACCTGCTTGCCGACAACAAGGCATTCAAGCTTGTGATAACCGACAAGGCCGACCTTGCAGGGTTACCACAGAATATCATCGAGGCAGCAGCAAGCGAGGACGGGACAAGTTGGGTGTTCACGCTTGACAAGCCAAGCTGCATACCATTCATGCAATATGCCGACAACCGTGCATTGAGAGAGAAGATATACAAGGCATACTATGGACGCGGCAACAACAACAACAACAACGAGAACGACAACAAAGCCGTTATAAAAGAGATACTGCAATTGAGACAGCAGAAAGCAAAATTGCTCGGATTCAAGAGCTATGCACATTTCATTCTCGACGAGAAGATGGCAAAGACACCCGAAGCAGCACTTGACCTGCTCAACAGCATCTGGGAACCGGCCGTAAGACGTGCTGCCGAGGAGAGAGACGAACTGCAGAAGATTGCCGACAGAGAAGGTGCCGGAATAAAAATCGAGGGATGGGACTGGTTCTACTACACAGAAAAGCTGCGCAAAGAGAAATATGCCCTCAACGACGAAACAATCACACCATACTTCAAGCTCGAAAATGTTCTTCAGGGAGCATTTGATTGCGCAACAAAGCTCTACGATGTACAGTTTGTCAAGAGAGAAGACATTCCGGTATATCACCCCGAGGTCACAGCCTATGAGGTACTTGACAGCAACGGTGAACACTTGAGCATATTCTACACAGATTTCTTCCCCCGTGACACCAAACGCCAGGGAGCATGGATGACAAATTTCGTCGAGCAAAGAAACATCTGCGGTGAAAATGTGCGTCCTATGGTTGTGAACGTATGCAATTTCACTGCGCCGCAAGGTGACACCCCGGCATTGCTGAATATAGATGAGACACGTACGCTATTCCATGAGTTCGGCCATGCACTGCATGGAATGCTGACACAGACACACTACCCGAGCGTAAGCGGAACAAACGTCAAGCATGATTTCGTAGAACTGTTCTCACAAATAAACGAGAAATGGTCTATACACCCCGATGTCATGCCCACATTCGCAAAACACTATAGGACCGGCGAGCCTATTCCCGTCTCACTCATTGAAAAGATGCAACAGAGCGCACACTTCAATTCAGGATTTGAGACAACCGAGCTTGTGGCAGCAGCATTGCTCGACATGAAAATGCACTTGATAGAAGATTACAGCAATTTCAATTGCAATGAGTACGAGGATGTTCTGCGTAAAGAACTTGGACTGATAGACGAAATAGAATACCGCTACCGCAGCACAAACTTCTCACATGTTTTTGGCGGAGGATATGCCGTAGGATATTATGCATACCTTTGGGCCGAAGTACTCGACTGCGACGCATTCGAGCTATTCCTTGAAAAAGGCATCTTCGACCCAGAAACAGCAAGAGGTTTCAAGAACCTTCTTGAAATGGGTGGCAGCAAAGACCCGATGCGAGAATATAAGGATTTCCGTGGTGCAAACCCCGACCCTGCAGCCTTGCTCCGCGCAAGAGGACTCATCTGATATTCAAACTATTCTGTAGTAGCTGACAGTATTCTGTCAATTGAAAAAATTTGCAAAGTACCGGTTATTCGTATTCATATGTCTTTACAAAGATGGTTAAAAACAAGGATGAAATAAATCGTGGTCTTTATACTAAATACGATTACAAGAACAGGGATAAATAAAAAACAAGAAGGGAGATAAAACGACAGCAGAGTGCTGTCAGCCTTATTACACAATCTAAAGCACTATGGAAGAGAGAATAGAAAAAGCCATATCCCTTTTCAAAGAGGGATATAATTGCAGCCAGTCAGTTGTAGCGGCATTTGCCGACATGTATGGATTCTCACAAGAACAGGCACTCAAGATGTCCGCATCGTTCGGAGGAGGCATAGGCCGTATGCGACAGACATGTGGTGCCGCATGCGGACTATTCATGCTTGCAGGACTGGAAACCGGATGTACCGACGGAAAAGACCGTAACGGAAAAGAAGCAAACTACAAGGTAGTGCAGGAACTTGCCGAGGAATTCCGCAAACGCAACGGTTCTCTTATATGCGCCGAACTGCTTGGACTTTCCAAAAAGGCACCTACACCGGTTACACCCGAAGCGCGTACAGCCGAATACTACAAGAAACGCCCATGTGTAAAAATGGTTGAAGAGGCGGCACGCATATGGTGCGAATTCTTAGAAAAGAAAGCAGAAACAAGCAGACTATAAAATTACACACTGCGCGTAAATGCACGTCATACAAACCGGTTCATATATTCTATGAACCGGTAAAATTTATACCCTTACAAGACACATCCATTATATAAGCCATAAAGTGGCGGAATCACACTGCACAGGCTGCAAAAGCCGGTGAACAATACAAAAAAACAAAAAGCCTTGCAATAGTGAGATTACATTGCAAAATTTATGGTTTTGCGTTAACATAATATTAAATTTATTGAAAATCACCTACTTTTGTTTGTCATATCAAAATTTTATTGTAATTTTGCACCCGAATTTAAGAAACCATACCTCTGATGGTAAATTCAGATGTCAATATTCTGGATATCAGTTTTTTAAAAGAGGAAAGGCTAAATTAATGTTGAATTTAAATATTTGAAACTATGATTGAGAATGCTGGTGCATTTGCAGGCCGTATCTGGACTGCGTTGAATGAAACAGAAGGTCTTACTCTCAAGGAGATTAAGACTAAGGCAAAACTGAAAGAGAAGGAGCTGTACCTCGGTTTGGGTTGGTTGCTTCGTGAAGACAAGATTTTCTCTTGCGTTGCAGGCGAGGAGGAGATTTTCGCACTCAAGTAATTGAACACAATTTCAATTAAATAAGCAGAGAGACCGCACATAGTTTCGGTCTCTCTGCTTATTTATATACATATATTCCTTCCAGCTTGACACAAGATATTTCGCAATCAGAATCTGAAATCCCTCTCGCCATCTTCTATTTTGGCAAGATACTCTACAGCCCTGTTGCGCACACGCTCGTTGGGCACATCGGCAAGCAGCCGTTTTATCATTGCCTCGCCTTTTTCACGAGTAGACGGAGACGCATAGTCGCGAATATATTCCTTGAGTGTCAACAGTGCATTAGGCAGGCAACAGTTTGATATCTGCCCGTTCTTCAGCAGTGTCATAAAGCGGTCACCGGTGCGTCCTTCTCGATAACAGGCTGTACAGAAACTGGGAATGTGACCAAGGTCGAGCAACCACTCCACCACCTCATCGAGTGTGCGGTGGTCGGCAATATCGAACTGAGCCGAATTCTCCTCTACTGTCTCTTCTGTGACATATCCTCCCACACTGGTGCGCGAACCGCCACTGATTTGCGAAACACCGAGTTCGAGAAGCCGTTCACGGCTCTTCGCACTCTCACGGGTAGAGATAATCATGCCTGTATAAGGAACTGCAATCCTTATGATTGCCACTATCTTATAGAAAATATCATCGGGCACGGCGTTCTTGAAATCGGCAGTGTTGACATCGTCGGCAGGACATAGACGTGGGACACTGATTGTGTGCGGACCGACACCATATGTTACCTCAAGATGCTCGGCATGCATCAAGAGACCGACAAAATCATAACGGTAGGTTTCAAGACCGAACAAAACTCCTATGCCTACATCGTCGATACCACCCCGCATAGCGCGGTCCATAGCCTCGGTGTGCCAAGCATAATCGCTTTTCGGACCGGTGGGATGCAAAGCCTCATAATTGTCCTTATTATATGTTTCCTGAAAAAGTATATATGTGCCTATTCCGGCATCGCGCAAACGACGGTAGTTATCGACAGTCGTTGCGGCTATGTTTACATTCACACGACGTATGGCACCGTTCTTGTGCTTTATGCTGTATATAGTATCTATGCTTTCAAGAATATACTCAATAGGATTCTTGAGCGGATGCTCACCGGCCTCGAGAGCAAGACGCTTGTGTCCCATATTCTGCAGAGCCATGACTTCGGCACGTATTTCCTCTTGGGTAAGTTTCTTGCGACGGATATTCTTGTTCTTTGCATGATAGGGACAATAGACACATCCGTTCACACAATAATTGGAAAGGTACAACGGTGCGAACATCACAATACGGTTTCCATAGAAACGATGCTTTATCTCGTTGGCAAGCGAATAGATGCGACTGATTACAGCCGGGTCGTCACACTCAAGAAGCAAAGCGGCTTCGCGGTGCGTTATGCCTTTTGCCTCTGCCGCCTTGGCAAGTATGCTCTCTATAAGTTCACGATTGCTATGATTATCGCGAGCATAATTTATGGTTGAACGTATCTCGCTGTCACTGATAAATTCGGTTGCTGTTGTCGATTTCGCGTTATACATATTCCAATGCCTGTTATTTCTGTTGTTCTACTATAGATATTTATAGTCCCCACGGGAAAAGTCGATGCAATAGCCTATTTTCTCCAATTTCTCATGAAGGACATCGAGTTGCTCTGCCGACTCAGTTCCACAGTTCTTCTTGTTGTCATATATGGCATATTTATCTCTGACATAGAGTGGAGTCACATTCGGCATAACTACATTTGCACCGGCCAGAATGCCACGTTCGGTACCATTCTTGCACAAAGTAGCAAGCGCCGTTGTCGCAGGAATAAGAGCACTCCTGAAACGCAGACGCAATATTGAGATCAACAGCAGCGTCATATCTGTATTGCCGCTGTTCTCTTCGGCAAACGGTGTACCCATTGCCGGCACAAAGGGACCTATACCAATCATCTGTGGCTTTAGTTCATCAAGGAACATAAGGTCCTTGACAAGATGCTCTACGGTCTGCCCCGGCGAGCCCACCATCATGCCGCTGCCCACCTGATAGCCAAGGCTTTTCAGTTCACGCAGACAACGGTGTCTGTTTTCAAAGCTCATGGTATGCGGATGCAGAAAACAGTAATGATTCTTGTCGGCAGTCTCATGACGTAACAGATAACGGTCGGCACCCGAGGCACGCAATCTCGCATAGCCCTCGTACGTACGTTCTCCGACAGAGAGTGTAATCGCCTTCTCTGGAAATTCCTTACGTATCGACGATACAACATCCGCAAGCCAGTCGTCGTCCTGAGCAGGGTCTTCTCCACCCTGCAACACAAATGTATTGAATCCGAGCCGCGCAGCCCTCCTGCAACTGTCGAGAACCTCATCCTTCGAGAGTCTGTAACGGCATGCGGCAACATTGGCACATCGCAACCCACAATAGAGGCAATTATTCCTGCAATAGGAACTTATCTCTAAAAGGGCACGTACGTACACCCTATTTCCGAAAACAGACTCCGACACCTTACGGGCCAATGAAGCAAGTTCCTCACGTTCTTCTTGTCTTGAGAGAAGCAAGGAGTACCAAACATCATAAGGGACCTTCTCTTCGGCATAGAGAGCAGCAATAAGACTATCCGGCACATTTCTCAACATATTTTCCCCATTTGCAGACAAACATTGATGCAAAAATAGTGGTATTAAAGGTTTTTTTGCTACTTTTACGGCAAAATTTCATCAAAAGATAATGGGTTATAATAATAATGTAATGTTTGTACGTTATCGACTTTTATCAAAAATGGTTGCAATGTGGAAGAAGAACGAACTTCTCGAGAGGATTGACAGCATGCCATACGAAATGTATCCTCGCAACCAGAAGCCTAAGGGACGTTGTTGCATCCACAAAGAGCGTGCAGTAATCAAGTACAAGAGCATGGCAATGCTCGGTTTTACAATGCAGGACGAGACGAATGAGATGGACAATCTCAGCGTCTACGTAAAAAGGATGCTGGATAGAGATACTATTGACATGCAGCATGGCGCGATACTGCATGTTATGGATGAAGCATGTTCATCATGCGTGAAGATAAACTATGAGGTATCGAACCTGTGTCGCGGATGCGTCGCACGCCCCTGCTACACCAACTGCCCCAAGGATGCAATCTACTACGACAAGGAGGGCAAAGCACATATAGACCACGAAAAATGCATCAGTTGCGGAAAGTGCCACCAGGTCTGTCCCTATCATGCAATCATATACATGCCGGTTCCATGCGAGGAAGCATGCCCGGTAAAAGCCATCTCAAAGGATGAATACGGCGTAGAGCACATAGATCCGGGGAAATGCATCTACTGTGGCAAATGTCTCAACGCCTGTCCTTTCGGTGCGATATTCGACAAGTGCGAAGTATTTGATGTACTAAAGCGCATACGCGACAAGAAAAAGGTTGTCGCCATGGTTGCTCCTGCTGTGCTCGCACAGTTCGGCAAACCAATGGAGCATGTGTACGGAGCATTGAAAGACATTGGATTCGATGACATAATAGAAGTGGCATACGGAGCCGAAGAGACAATCCGTCGCGAAGCCGAAGAGCTTAAGGAAAAAATTGAGGAGGGACAGCCGTTCATGACAACAAGCTGTTGCCCTGCCTACGTGAATCTTGCCAAAAAGCACATTCCCGACCTTGTAAAGTATGTATCGTCTACAGGCTCACCCATGCACTACACTGCAAGATATGCCAAAGAAAAACATCCCGACTGCATCACCGTATTCATCGCGCCATGCGCATCAAAGAAGGCCGAAGGGGCAGCCGATGCAAATGTAGATTTCGTGTGGACATTCCGCGAGCTTGACGCTGTAATAAAGGGACTGGGTATCGACATCGATAGTTCAATGCCATACACCCCCACAGAAAACGCATCAAAAGACGCACACAACTTTGCCAAGACAACAGGTGTGTTCACAGCGGTGAAGAACTACATAGGAGAAGCGGAACTTGAGGGAGTCGTCATTGCAGATTTGCACAAGAAGAACATAGCCATGCTGCGTGCATATGCTAAGACAGGGAAAGTGCCCGGCAAACTCGTTGAGGTAATGTCCTGCCCGGGAGGCTGCATAACCGGCCCTTGCGCATGCAGTGAAGGCGGAGAGGCTATGCGACGATTTGATTCCGAAATAAAAAAGAAATGAGATGATTGAGAAGCATTTCATCCTTGAAGGTATAGATCCTGTGGGATTCTACGGTGCAGGGAACGTGCATCTGCAGATGCTCAAGAAGCTACACCCCAAAATACGTATCGTTGCACGTGACAATGTAATCAAAGCACTTGGAGACGAAGATGAGCTTGATAGGTTCAACAAAACACTCGACCTGTTGAAAGAATACTGCAACAAGTACAACAGCCTTAACGAAGAGGCGATAATAGATGCAGTAAACGGCAAACGGGGAGACAAAGGCATCGACAGCAACGTAATTGTGTATAACATAAACGGGCGACCGATATACCCTCGTACCGAGAACCAGTGCAAGCTTGTAGAAGAGTACAAGAAAAACGATATGCTTTTTGCCATAGGACCGGCTGGAACCGGAAAAACATATACAGCGATTGCACTCGCCGTAAAAGCATTGAAGAACCGCGAAATAAGGAAAATAATCCTCAGCCGCCCTGCAGTTGAGGCAGGCGAGAAACTCGGTTTCCTGCCAGGCGACATGCGTGATAAGATTGACCCATATCTTCAACCGCTTTACGATGCTCTGGAAGACATGATACCAATGGCAAAGCTCAAGGAGTACATGGATAACAATGTGATACAGATAGCGCCATTGGCATTCATGCGTGGACGCACCCTCAACGACGCAGTCGTGATTCTTGATGAAGCACAGAACACTACCCCACAACAGATAAAGATGTTCCTTACGCGCATGGGGTCAAACACAAAAATGATAATCACTGGAGACCTTACACAGATAGACCTGCCACAAAACCACAATTCGGGCCTGCTTCACGCATTGAGAATACTTGAGGGCGTAAAAGGCATAGGGTTTGTAAGGATGTGCAAGAAGGACATAGTAAGACATAAGCTTGTGACACGTATTGTGGAAGCATACGAAAGATTTGAGAAGAGAGAAGAAAACAATAACTAAAAATAGTATACAAAATGGCAAAAGCTTTAACAAACACAGAATTCAAGTTCAATAACCAGAAGAATGTCTATCACGGCAAAGTACGTGACGTTTACACTGTAGGTAACGACAAATTGGTTATGGTGGCAACCGACCGCATCTCCGCATTCGATGTGGTGTTGCCAAAGGGTATCCCTTTCAAGGGACAAATGCTTAATCAGATAGCTGCAAAATTCCTTGATGCAACAGCCGATATTGTCCCGAATTGGAAACTCGCTACACCCGACCCCATGGTTACAGTGGGAGTGATGTGCGAAGGTTTCCCTGTCGAAATGATTGTCAGAGGGTATCTGTGCGGTTCGGCATGGCGTGCCTACAAGAGCGGAGTACGCCAGATTTGCGGAGTGAGACTGCCCGAAGGCATGAAGGAGAACCAGAAGTTCCCCGAGCCGATAATCACACCGACCACAAAGGCCGAGATAGGCGAGCACGATGCAGATATCTCAAAAGAGGAGATACTTGCACAGGGGCTTGCAACACCCGAAGAATATGAGTTGCTTGAGAAATATACTCTCGCACTGTTCCGCCGTGGAACAGAAATTGCCGCACAACGCGGATTGATACTTGTAGACACAAAATATGAGTTCGGCAAACACAACGGCAATATTTATCTGATGGATGAGATACACACACCCGACTCTTCACGCTATTTCTACTCCGAAGGATACGAAGAGAAGTTCGCAAAGGGTGAACCACAGAAGCAGCTCTCCAAGGAGTTTGTACGCGAATGGCTCATGGACAACGGCTTCCAAGGCAAGGAGGGACAACAGGTTCCCGAAATGACCGATGAGATTGTGGAAAGCATAAGCAACCGCTACATCGAGCTTTACGAGAATATCACAGGTGAGAAATTTGTGAAGGAGGAGTGTGAGGACATTCACTCACGAATAGAGAACAATGTCAAGAACTATCTTGGATAAACGAAGATGAGTTACAAGCACGAAGAG
>JAEIGA010004097.1_pt1 | contig 22549 bp, 15 predicted proteins | sample 9270691 | NCBI WGS metagenome assembly JAEIGA01 (sample SAMN17057246, study PRJNA624740) | gut metagenome | biome: biome; isolation source: fecal sample | host: Bos grunniens | place: China: Xizang | collected 2019 | reverse complement strand
TTAAGCATACAAATAATCAAATTTTAAATGCAAATATACACTGATTTTCAGAAAAATCCTTAACTTTGTAGAGATTTACTAAAAAAGATAAGATATGTATAGTGAGGATTACGAAAGAGCCCAGGCTCAGGAGCGCTCAGGCGAGGATGTATATTCCAAGCCGGTAAGAGCAGGAAAGCGTACATACTTCTTTGACGTCAAGGCGACAAAGGGTAAGGATTATTACCTGACGATCACAGAAAGCAAGCGCAAGATGGATTCGAATGGTCATTTTGCCTATGACAAGCACAAGATCTTCCTTTACAAGGAGGACTTCGAGAAATTCGCGGAAGGCCTCGAGGAAGTCATAAATTACATCAAGACACAATGTCTCAAGGACGGCGTTTCAAACGACAAGTTCACTGACGTCAACTTTGAGGAGTTATAATATGAATGGACGGCTCGACCGTCCATATTTTTTATATACATATGAATAGATACGGATTCATACGCACGGCTGCGGCCGTGCCTGCAATCAGGCTTGCTGATCCTGCATATAACGCAGAAGAGATCTGCCGACTCATTGACAAGGCCATCGAGGAAGAGGTATCGCTGATCGTATTCCCGGAACTGGCTCTCACAGGAAGCACATGCGGCGACCTTTTCACAAACAGCGCATTGCTGAAAGGTGCTGAGGAAGGTCTTGACACGATCATGGGCCACATACAGAAAAGATATTTCGATGAAGACAAGCACATCACTGCCGTAATCGGCCTTCCTGTATGCTGCCATGGCAAGATATATGACTGCGCGGCGGTCCTGGGCAACGGTTTCCTCGAGGGATTCGTCCCTAAGATGAATGTGGAGGACAGGAGCGTCTTCTCATCAGGAAACGACTTCCTTCAGTCCACTGGCGACGAAATGATGATCAGCCCGAGAAAGATCTTCGCCTTGAACGGAACCCGGTTTGCGGTCGAGGTCGGTGACGACGTCAGAAGTCCGCTTCCGCCATCGGCAAACCTTGCGCTTGCCGGAGCGACCATCATAGCCAACCCTGCTGCAACAGGAGAAGTCCTCTACACTGACCTGTACCGCAAAGACCTCCTGCGTCAGCACTCAGCAAGGACACACACAGCATATATCCACGCATCGGCAGGACTCGGTGAATCGTCTACCGACCTGGTATATGCCGGCGCTGCGGCCATCTGGGAAAACGGAGACTGCATCGCGGAAAATGAAAGATACCAGACTGAGTCCGGCATGACCATAGCCGACGTAGACTTCGAAAGGCTGGACACTCTCCGCATGAAAGATGCGGCATACAGAAACTGCAAGTCTGACATGTCAAACGAACTTGTCATCATCGGATCCAAGGAAGACCCTACAGACTTCGACAGGAAACTGTACAGAAACATCGAGCAGCATCCGTTCGCACCTGCGAAGGACCTGGACTACAGATGCCGCGAGATCCTGGACATCCAGACTGCAGGTCTTGCAAGAAGACTGAGCCATATCGGCTGCCAGACAGCCGTGATCGGCATCTCAGGCGGACTGGACAGCACATTGGCCCTGCTCGTGGCCGTGATGGCGTTCGACAGGCTCGGTTGGTCAAGGGACAGGATCATCGGAGTGACCATGCCTGGATACGGAACCACCGTCAGGACAAAGAGCAATGCGACGGAACTCATGGACGCCCTCGGCATCACATCAAGGGAGATCTCCATCGTTGCGGCATGCGACCAGCATTTCCTAGACCTAGGACATGACAAGGACAAGCACGACGTCACATTCGAGAACTCACAGGCACGAGAGAGGACACAGATCATCATGGACATAGCAAACCAGACAAACGGTCTGGTCATCGGCACAGGAGACCTGTCGGAGCTTGCTCTCGGATGGGCGACATACAACGGAGACCACATGTCCATGTATGGAGTCAATGCCGGTGTTCCCAAGACACTCGTGCGCAGCCTCGTGAAATGGGCTACAGAGAACAGGTTCGAGTCCGTTAAGGAGATCCTCCTGGACATCGTGGACACCCCTATCAGCCCTGAACTCCTCCCAGCGAACGACAAGGGAGAGATCCAGCAGGTGACAGAGGACCTCGTGGGTCCATACGAACTCCACGACTTCTTCATCTACAACTTCATGAGGAACGGATACTCGCCTGAGAAGATCCTCTTCCTGGCGAAGAAGGCATTTGAAGGCGCATACGACCAGGAGACCATCATAAAGTGGCTGAAGACATTCGTACGACGCTTCTTCAACCAGCAGTTCAAGCGATCATGTCTGCCTGACGGGCCGGCGATCGGATCGGTAAGCCTCTCCCCTCGCGGAGGATGGAACATGCCGTCAGACGCATGGAGCACATTCTTTTCAAACGAAATCAACTAAGCCGAAAGCATATGAAGAAACTGGCCATTGCGCTCTTCGCAGCGATTTTCAGCCTGTCAGCGGCTGCACAGGAGCATCCGCTTGACCACCTCGAGACCGTCTACAAGGACGAGAACGTAACCTTCAGAAAGATGGATGACCACACATGGGTGGGCTCAGGAAACATCATGTCATCGGAGACCATGTACATCTTGGAAGGCAAGAAAAAGGCCGTCCTGATCGATGCAGGAACAGTGATTCCGGGACTTGACAAGATAGTGGCACAAATTACTAAAAAACCTGTAACACTGGTACTTACACACGTCCACCCCGACCACGCGGGAGCAGTAGGATGCTTCGACGAAGTATGGATAAACCCCGCAGACACAGTCGGAATCCCTGCATTCATGCCTGACTACAAAGGCACGGTCAGATTCCTCGAGCACGGACAGATATTCAAGTTGGGAGGAAGGACACTGGAGACATACTTCACGCCTGGCCACACACCGGGATCGGTCACATTCCTGGAAGTGGGCACCGACCATGGCTTCAGCGGCGACTCATACGGCAACGGCAACCTGCTGGTCTTCGACGATTTCGCGACCCTCATCAAGACATGCCAGGATTCATACGCATACTTCAGCAAGCACGGCTATACAAAGTTCTACTGCGGACATTACTTCGGAGTCAACGCAGAGACCCTGGATCGCATCAAACTGATAGAAACCATGGCAACCGAACTCCTCAATGGCAAGGTTGACGGAGAAGAAATCGTACACGGCATGGGCCTGGACCGAGTCCTTGTAAGAGACGGCTTCAGACTCAATTACACCTACGAAAAATTACAGGAAGAAAGAATAACAAAATAGACATTTTAGGGTATCTATAAAGGTACCCTAATTTGTTTTTATATGATTATAGGAAAGTCACTCTTCAGAAGTCCGGAGGACAATACATACTTGGTTGTAAGACAGAAGCAGCGCGAGATGTCCGAGCATGCTTTCAAGACCCTGTCGGCAAAGCACCTGGGAAGGACAGAGAAGTCGTGCACCTTGGCGCAGGTGAAAGAAGCGTTCGGAAGCAGACCTTGCATCACTACGAGCTACTTCATCAACGACTTCATTGAAAACCTGACCTTAACGTCGGGTGGAGTTGACTTCGAACTCACCATCGCGCAGTTCCCAAAGGAAAAGAAGAACCACGCGATCAACCTTATGGTAGGCAAGCATCTGCTTCATCATTCGTTCACATCGAAGACCACGCCGGAAGGTATGGCTGAGCTCATTTCTGCCTTGATCGAATGGCTCCCGGAATACCTCGCCATTGAGGAGAAGGTGCAACAGGAAGAGAAGCAGAAGATGCTCGCCTGCGAGATCGCCCTTGACATGCTGAAAAGGACGATAGAGCCGATGCTGGAAGAGAAGGGATACACATGCTTTGACATCACATCGTTCAGGGAGACAGCCCAGATCAGGGTGCAATATGACAACAGCATAAGCATGAACATCAAAGTAGGACTTCTCGAGGATTTCCTTGACGGAGCGATCAGAATCATACAATCTCTGCCACAGTTACAGATAATACAGAAATAATATTTAAATTTGATGACCATTAATTATAACGATACAACTATGTCTGAAAACACCACTGCAATGCCCCTGTGGCTGGATATAAAGAAAGAATACATTGACGAAAACTTTGAAAGTGTTGTAAGCTACCTATACAAAAGAGTGAAAAACACCGAGCATCAGGACAGTTTTTACAATACCACGATAGGTCTGCTGGAAGCACGAGTCAAGTCGCTGATCGAAAAGGTGACTTCCGCTCCCCTACAGGAGGACATGTGCAAGGACGAGGAACTGGAGTTGATCTGCAGGATGTGCGGACTTTATCTCCTTGTATTCAGCGAGGATTGCGAACTTCGCAGAGATGCATTCTCCCTTATGCTTCAGAGTCTTCTTCTGGTCTCGCACCAGAACGAGCTGCAGCTTGCAGAGAGAGCGATCGACAATCTTCTGGGACGCGTAAGCACCAAGCTTCCTTTCGGATGGGAGGACATCCAGAACTTCAATGCAAGCATCCTTACTTTCAAGATAATCAATTCAACCGAAACAGCTGACGGCCATGACGGAGAGTTCTGGTATGCTGACAAGGGATCCATTCTTCTCAAGGATGGAGAACTCAGTCTTTCCACACTTCCGATCGAGGACAGCTCAAGACAGCATCTGGTCTCTGCAATGGAGGTGCTCGGCAGCCAGCTGCAGATTCTGACCGCAAAGGAAGACAAGATAAAGAAATCAAACATCGACAGCCTTCCTGCCATTGCTGAATTCACAGACAAGTTCATATCTGAACTGAAGGAATCAACGAACAAGACCAACAGATATCTTCTCCAATATGATAACGGAGATGCAGCAGAGGTAGAGATCACCGCCAAGGACGCCGGCGGCAGGATATGGGCAAGGACCGTAGACAAGAAGTACGAGGCGCTGGACGGAACGGTTAACGCATCGGAACTGCAGAACATCAACTACTACGTAAACGATTTCTACGCACACCTGAATGTAGGCGACCTTATCCAAGTCATCGTAAAAGACGCCAACCGCGGAATATTCGACCTCAGCAACGACTTCAAGGCCTTCATCATGGAGGAAAGAGCCGAGTTGAACGACACACTCCATGCATACATCAACAGGATAACCACAGACCGCGGTGGCAGACGCAAGGCCTACATGTGGACAGATAAAGGTTATGCAGCTCAGGCATATGTCGACAGCGAGGGCTATGAGGAAGGAGACTATGTCACCACCAAAGTGACCAGCTTCGGCCAAGGAACATACTACGGAGTGGTCATGACCGAGATACAGGATTTCAGCGAGGAACATTTCAATGTAAATGAAGCCAAATCGGTATGTATCAGCAGTTTCTGCCTGGAGCCACTGGAAGAGGAAGAGTTCAGCCACATCTCGATCGAATCCATCCGACTTCTCAGCAGGATCCTTCTTGGATACCAGAAGAAGCTCCCTCGTCCGTCAGACAGGTATCGCCTGCTCTGCTTCATGAGGATCATCGCCGAAATGACACGAAACGAGAAGGATGCCAAGTATATCAGCTTCGTATCCGACTACATGGAGGCTCTCGTACACTTCGCAAAGGGAGACTACGCAAAGCTTCGTCCTCTTCAGTTCGACTGTGACGTGGAGCCGGAAAGCGTAGCCAGAAGAAAGCGCGTGGTGGAGGTTCTCAGCGCATATGGTGACGATGAGCAAAACGACAAGCTCTCCGAGATCGTCGACGAAGAGACAGACGAGCTCATTCAGAAGATTGCGATCCTCGTACTGTCATGTAACCGCATCGACCATGTAATCAGCAAGTCGATGCAGAACGTGATCAAGCGTGAGATCATCAAGTGCCTTGCCATCGAAGCGGAAGGAGACACCAATCTCGAGGATGAGAACGGTACATACCTCGGCATCGAGAACGACCGCCAGGAATTCAAGACATCATTCTTCCACGCACCAAAGGATGCGAGAGAGCAGAACCAGAAACTGACCATCCTTCGCGGAGTCTGCGCCTTCCTCAATACACGCGTCGGAGGTACACTTTACCTCGGAGTCGACGACCTCGGATACATCAAGGGTGTAGAAGAGGACATCAGATACATGGAAAGGACTCAGAACGGATGTTATAGGGGCATGGACGGATATGTACGCTATATCACCGACGAGGCCAAAAAGATCTTCGACCTCAGCATCATGACCAACGTCAGGATCACTCCTATGTATGACGGACAGGTGGTCGCAATCATCGTCAGCCCATACGAATACGACATCGTGCAGGTGGAAGGTGAAGCATTCATCAGAATCAACAGCGAAACCATCCGCATGCAGGAGGCAATGAGGAAGCAGATCATGGCTCAGAGGATCCTCTCGAAGAAGGAAGACGCAGCCAACATCGGCACGCTGATGGGTGCTATCGAGGGCAAGCGCCAGGTCATCCTTCACGACTACAGCTCCTCACACAGCGGCGAGGTCAGAGACAGGACCGTGGAACCGTTCGCATTCGGATACAACCACAAGACCGTATGGTGCTATGATGTCGACAAGAAAGCGAACAAGGTGTTCAAGGTAGACAGGATCGCCAATGTGGAGATGCTCCAGAGCAAGTGGGCATACGAGACCCACCACCATCAGGGTCAGATGGACATCTTCCGCATGACCGGCGAGACTCCTATACCGGTCAAGCTGGAAATGACGCTGCTGGCGAAGAACATCCTCATAGAGGAGTATCCTGAAGCAGAGAAATACCTCCAGGAAAAAGATGAGGACCGCTGGATCCTCCAGACCAATATCTATAACCTTATAGGAATCGGCCGCTTCTACATGGGACTCGCCCGCGAGATCACCATCCTTGAAGCCCCTGGCCTCAAGGAATATGCTGAAAGTTATGTCAAGTCTAACATCCTATAATATCAGACTATACAGAAATGGACGCTCAAATTGAGCGTCCATTTCTGTATGTCCAGCTACAAGATGATGATGTTCATTCGGTTAAATGTCGTGATCGGATCCGGAGAGTTGTATCTTTCGAGAATGATCTCCCTCATCTTTTCCAGATCCTCCATCTCCAGGGTGTCATGCATCGCATACATCAGCGGCATCATAGAATCGGCCACATCCTTATCGGTATAACCTCTGATGCCGAACATATCAGCTTCACTCGCCTCGGAGATGATCATTCCCGAGTGGAATCCCTTCATCCCATGCCTTCGGAAGAACCTGTCGCTGTAGCACCACATCGAGTAGGTCTTCTTGGTCTTGAGAAGCTCAGCATGACCGTCGTGGATCAGATAACCGGTGAACCCCCAGTCCTTGTCAACCGACATCAGACCGTATGGAGTGCCATGACCAAGCATGATGATCGTCTCGTGCTCCTCTATCGCCTTGACAAGATCATCATCGGAGATGCTGCAATCCGTGATCACATCATATCCTTTTCCTTCATAAATAGCTTTCAGCATCTCAGTGGACCTATCGTCCGGGTGGATAACCAGTACTTTACTCATATCTGTTCTTTTTCCTTATATATATCAGAATGAGAAAGTTGTGACCAGCGTCTCCGAAATCTCAACCTCTTACCTGTATTTCGAGATGGTCTTGGCAAGGCGGTCGATTTTTGGTGGGATCGTCTCATCGAAGACATCCGGGAAGACTCTCATGTAGTATTCCTGAGAGACCATTTCCATGAACACCTCATCGAAAGCCTCCTCAAGAGCATCCATCTCCTTGATCATCGCAGGAGTGGACAGAGCTCTCAGCGGAAGCGACTTGCAATGCAGGTAGACCTTTGCGCTCTGGAGTCTTTCCCAATACACGGACGTCATCTCAAACTCCTGCCATGACGGATCCATGGCCCTGCTGACCTCGGGGCCCCAGTCCGACTTGTTCTGATGCATGTCCAGGTCAGAGAACACCTCCCATTCAACCAGAGAGTAATCATAGAAACTGCTGACAAACTGCATATAGCCAACGATCAGATTGTCCCTGACCTCAGAGCCAGCCTGCCCTGACGAACAGCTGCAGCCTCCCGCCAGAAAGCTGCCAACCAAAAGCAACAATAACGATATTCTTTTCATAAAGTCAATTTCCATCTAATTTAAAGCTGCCCAAATATAATAATTTGAGCAGAGAAAGAAAATATTAACCGTTGGCCTGTCACGAATACGCCAAATGAAAATAGGTATAGAAAAACACTGATCCACATCATGAACAAACTGACAATGGATTACACCATCAGATCAAGCCTGGCACGCATAATCGGTCATAACATCGAAATCTCATCCTTCAACCGCGACAATGTCATATCGTCGCTATGGAGATGGATAAGCAGCCCGGAAGACATACACCAGACAGCCGACACGGACGAGCTTCTGGCCCTTCTGCGTGAGAGATTCGGAAAGGATGCCGTCGTTGAGACCGGCATGACAAGCAATGGACAAAACGATTATCCCACATACGCGATAGGCCTCTCCAACGTCAGATTCCACATCGCAAAACTACCGCATAGCTACATCCTCAGCGCTGCCACTCCGGTCAACAGTCCGACATTCCAAAGCTGCAGGCCCCCCAAGCAGGCCATCGGCTACATGATGGCATTCAACGACCTGATGCCGGAAATAAACAAGGAGATAGACAATATGATGACGCAGTTCGCCACAGACAACATGGTCTGCACCGTCTCCGCCGCAACCGGCAAAGGAATCATAGACCAGCTGATCGAAGAAGGCCTGGACATCCCACCGATCGGATGCATCCGCGGCACCCACAACGGCCGCGTCGTCATCTACTTTGCTGACAGCGAAGAAAAGATAAACAGCCCCCTGGACCACCTCAGGGCAAGACTGACACACAGATTCTCAAAAAAAAACGGCCTCTATAATAAAAATAAAATCTTAACTTTACCGTATTCCTGCATATAAGGATACATAAAACAAGAAAATGGATAAAAAGGAAAGAGTACTCTCGATGATCCGCGAGATCAACCGCCCTGGTACGGAAACCCTCATCGACTACATCGACACAACCAACTATTTCACTACAGCCCAATGCTATAGCCACCACAAATACGAAGGCGGCCTGGTCGACCATAGTCTGGAAGTGCTTGATGCAATGCTGAAGAACAACGACGCCGGCCTCTCTTCCGAAAGCATAACCGTCGCCGCCCTGTTCCACGACTTAGGGAAAGCGACTGTCGACGGCAAGAAATTCAGCTCCTCTTTCCACCCGATCAGATCACTTCAGATCCTCAATCACTGTGGCTATGAACTCACCCAGGAAGAGGCAGACGCGATCAGCGGACATCATACAAGAAACTTCGACAAGCCTCTCAGATCCCTTCTGCGTAATGCAGACGGCATCAGCACCAAGGTGAACAAGAGAAAACATAAGTATATATTCGGAGCACTTAAAATGGACTATTAATCACATGACATTATAATTATGAAACCCCCTTATTTCGGCTACTTTGACATAGGCAGACAGTCTACAGCAAAGACATTTGACGAATGCCTCCAGCAATATGACGGAAATCTGGAAAAATTCCGCCCGATCGAAGAATTCATCTTCTTCTATCACGACGAAGACAATCATGACTTCACCTTTGACAATGAACATTTCAAGCTCTTCTGTCCTGAAGGCGAAAAGCATGACATCTACATCTTCATAGGCGAACCCGTCGACGACACCTTCGTCCTAAGAAACGGAAAGGAATACTATTTCAAGGATTACACAGACATCATCTACCCGGCAGACAAAGAAGGCAACGACCCATACCTGGAATTCTCAGACCTCAACGAAGAAGAACTCGAGCATCTGAGCGCCAACCACCCGCACATGTTCAAGAAGATCACCGTAGAAGAGTTCCAGGAGATGCTTGACAGGTACGATTACCCTTGGGTTGTCTGCGCGAAGTAAAGCCATTTTACGATCGCATCATGCCTGAAGAGGACTGATTGTGATGGCTATGGAGACGTGAATTAAAGCTATGGAACAGCACGGAATTGTCAACAATTGATTATCTTTGAGAAATGTAAAATTTACAGTTATAGCGTTCTGATCACATCTAATGAAATACACCACACTCAGCCAAGTATACTATTCCGTAAAACAATATTTTGAGAAAGGATCTCTTGATGACTTTCTAGTTATGCTAGGTATCCTAGTTGCAAAGAATCATTCTTGCTTTAGTGATTTTGAAGATATCCCTAAGGATGACCAGAAAGTTATTGAGAAAAGAATGTACGACACTCTGAAGCCATTCTGGAGGGTCATCAAGAAAGATACCAACGCGTGGGCCAAATACTCTCTTAGAGAACTTAGAACTAATCTTCTTAACAAGGTCATATACAAAATCAAGGAGGCGGACAGAATTAAGATTGTTCAGATCTTTACTGTGTTCAGCATCAATACAGATGGCATTGTAAGCATTAACCGCCCACCAACAGAAAAACTAGATATCCTGACAGACTTTAATTTGTCAGAGGAGGATAATCCTTCAGAAGAGCCTACTCCTATTCTATTTCCCGAATCAAAACAAGCTCCCATCCCAACACCAGTTACAACTTCAGAGCCAATTCCGATCACTCACGCAACAATTATAAGTACTCCAACACCTGACACAATCTGGAGTTCATGGAAAGATATATACAGGGACAATGACAGCTATTACTGGTCATGGCGATTAACAAATGAGCAGTATGAGAGTCTGAAGGAGTTTCTGAAAAGAAACCTCAGAGGCAAAGGACGCGAAAGAATCCTAAGACATTCAGACTATCTGTCCCTTTATTGTGCAGAGTGGTATAAAAGAGAATTCAACGGTCGTGACAAAAAAGGTAAGGGGATCGTTTTCAAAAGCATTGGCATTGAAAATGAAGCCAATCTTCCTAGGGATCTCGTCGAGAGAGTCAGGAGAATCAACCTTCGTGGACAGAATAGATACTTGTATTCACTGTATATCCAAGGAGGACTCCCTTGGAGGTATATCATTCAAAAAGATGGTACCAACCTGGCCCGCAATATAGCCAAACTATTTAAGGCGTCTAACGAGGGAGGTGCAGATGTCAGTACTATTGCCCAAGAGATTGATAACACAGCGATCAGAGAGTCAATCCTTGATCGAGGAAGCATATTTGAGAACCTGGTGTGTATCCTTGAGGACGAAACATATATAGATTATATACAAAGCCAATTCCCTGAATACGATACGCAGATATACAATTTCGTCCATGCTATCAGAAAAGAGGTGAACCGCTATTTCTCATTGGTTTGGCGATTTGATAGAAGGCAGCGCAACTGTCTAGTGCCGATGCTGTGCTTCACATCAGCAACTGAAAACGGAATCATCCCAAGTTCCCTTGTGTCAACTTGTGGAGTAGACCTGACCCGATGTACAAGATTCAATTTGGCGGTCAGATCATACAACTCTGCCGGCGATGAAATCGGAGTCAAGACGTGGACATACCACAGATGTACCAATCCTGCATACTTCTCGAGTTCTGAGAATTATGACGGCCGTGTAATTGACAGATACGAAACTGAAGCTGAGATTCCTCACGCGTTCAAGGTCTTCATCGAGGATGTGCCTGGCCCATTCGGAATCAAGCTAGATAATGGATTCGATAATGCAAACCAGGAACCCGTTCATATTTTTGACAACCTTGACCTGATCAAATTCTACGGAGAGGCCGACCAACAGCTGCTGTATAGCAATCCTAAGGATTCGCAATTATATCTGCTTAATAGAGAGTTCATACGCACAAATGAAATGGTTCAGTCCGTTTCGGTAGGTGCCTTCGAGTTCATACCTATTGATGGTCCTATGACATTATTAGTCAGAGAAAGGGAGGTAAGGCTATCGCCATATGGTGTGATGGAGCTCTTCTTGTCATCTGAATCATTGACAGGTATCATAGACGAATCATGTGTGTCTAAGGTTGTTGACGACAGATATTATGAGGATATAAAATACAAGGGTACAATAATTAAGGATGTTCTGCTGATTTCCCATGAAGACCTCGCAGATATGATGGTAACTATCGGAGGCGAAGAAATGAATCCAGACACATATGATGTTGAATATAGCGACGTTGACGGCAATCATATTAATCACATTGAGTCACATTTCGGTTTGACCACAATCAAAGTATCATGCGCAAAGCACACTGAGCAAATAGTATATCTGATTGATGCAGAACGAGATCTTAAGCAAGGTATAATAAGGGTTAACGGAGTTGAGCACAAATACTCATATGCCTGTCAGCCAGAAAACTCGGCAGCATTTACAATTGGAGATTCATCCTCTGGTGAATTCAAGTGCCTGATATATTATCCATTTAAGCGTGAAGACATTATCTTAACATATCCGGTCAGAAGGGTTTATAGGTCGCAGAGATTCTACGAGACCAGTAAGCCTTTCTACTATAGAAGACGTTTTGACGAGAATGGATGTGAGGAATATCCATATACAGCACAAACCTACTCGGAGAACCAGAACAAGATCATACACATTAGCGACGGTAAATTTGGCTTGAAGAAACCAAGTGGCGAGCGTCTCCCAAACCCTATGGAATTTTACTTCTACAATATATCGACAAAAGAGTTGATGCAAGCAACGGAATATACTTTCATAGAAAGAGTGCCTAGACTTGTAGTGCCGGATCATTTCAGAAGGCAAGTAGACCCATGCCTGGTATTTCAGTCATTAAAGAATCCAAGCACAGACGCGGAATATAGGTGCCATGCAGCAAGGCGCTTACCAACATTTGATGCAAAATTATGGAGTGTGATTCACGAACATCGTCTGCACCTTGAAGACTTTTGGGGCAATAATGAAGAGCAAACCTGCGAACTTTTGGATTCGTACTATAAATATACGAACTACAATCCTGACTATGGATTCCTTAAGAATATTGCAACAGCAAAGGGATTCTCATGGATTCTGCTTGGATGTAAAATATTAAGGGAAATGTTCGACGACAAACGGATGATACTGAAACTGATTCAAGAGACATCTTCATGCAAAGACGCCCCTAACTTCAATCTCTTTGCAGAACTATTTGTTGAAAACATAAAGAAAATCAACTACAAAGGTGAGATTAAGAATAGCACTGGAATAGGTAAGAGCGCAGCATTAGTACTAAGCGGTGCTGTCAATATATGGAGTCTTGATGAAGACCAAAGAATCAAGATTTGCGAATATATTTCTAAAGAAAGATCCTATAAACAATTGATTAAAACACTAAAATTACAATAATATGAAATTCCAGGAGATTTACAACAACTGTAAGACCCAGGTCCGAGACACATTGAGGTCCTGGTGGATTACAGATTCGATGAATGACCTTGAGAAGAAATTTATTGAGGAATACATCGAGTCCTATATAGCCAAGGTCAACGGAGACAATATTGTGATCCAGTCGATGTATCCGTGGGACAGCACGACTGGACAGGATGCTACAGATGCGCAAAAACTCGTTGCTCCGCTTTGGAGAGAGACCTTCACACCATTCAGGCATCAGTACCGTGCATGGAGCAAACTATTGAAAGATCAGAAATCCATTGTTGTTACAACTGGTACCGGTTCAGGTAAGACAGAATGCTTCCTTGTGCCTGTAATCAAGTACCTGTCAGATACTGCCGCTATGAGAGCTGAGAATGAGGAGCACCCTGTAGAAGCGCTGTTCCTCTACCCTCTCAATGCCCTGATGAACGACCAGAAAGAGAGAATTGACAAATTCTTATATAATCTGAATGATCATGGCAAGAAAATATCGTTTGCTGTCTACAATGGAAACACACCAGAGGATGAGCACGACGAGGGATTCACGGCAGCAAAAAATGTTGCGCAGAGCACAGCAGAAAACACTGCCAAGGAAGCGAAGAAGTCTTGGGCGGCCGCGACAGAGCCTGTAGTGCAGCACGAGAGAATCACCCGCACAGATATCAGAACAAAGGGTTCAAGCATATTGATCACCAACCCATCAATGTTGGAATATATGCTGCTGCGTGCGAAAGACGACAAAATTTTCCAAAGATCACAAGGCAAACTCAAATGGATCGTCATCGATGAGACGCACACATTTACCGGTGCTGCGGCTGCCGAGCTGGCATATCTGCTGCGAAGAGTCATGATCGCTTTTGACGTCAGGCCAGAAGATGTCAGATTTGTCACTTCATCTGCGACAATATCCGGTGCAAACGGACAGGCCGACCTCAAGAAATTCATATCAGACATCAGTGGACAGGACGCCAAAGACATAGAGGTGATCGACGGTCATAGAACCATGACCAGAATCAGCAACTTCTCCGGCATTAGCATCGGACAATCCGAGGTTAGAGACACTGAGGACAGATTGTACGGTACAGGAGTCGACAACTATCTCACTCTCAACTCATTGATAGCAAGCGGTTCTGATGTTGACGCAAAGCTTGGCATCTTGGACACTCTGACAGCGGACAACAAGACAATGAAAGCCAAGTCCCATTTCTTCTTCCCTGCCCTAGATAAAGGTGCACGATGCAAACTTGGTGACTGCTCAGACGTTTTCCCTATGTATATCTGCAGTGAATGCGGCCACCTGGTTATTGCGGCCGAGGTTGGAGGCAATGGCAAGCTCGTGCCGTTTGAAATGAAAAATGAGGCAAAAGACATCTTTGATATAGAGGAGGGTGGCGACGAAAACACAGAAGGTGAGAATTCTGGAACTCAGGAATCACAGGAGATATCCAAGGAGAGACTGATCTCACTGCTGGACCGAACTGCATTGCCAACACACCCTGCCACTCCTGCCAGAATAACAGGAGGCAAACTGGTCGAGGATGCAGGTGGAGGATACATGTTCACTAGCGGTCACGTATGCCCATGCTGCGGAAAGGACAACAAGAAGGCGGCTGTAAAGAACTATGAGGACGGCGCCCATGAGTACACGTCACGAGAGTTCCTCAGACTGCTCACCTGCCCTACTGCGTTCATCGGCCGCATCATCGCACCTTCATTGCTTGATCAGATGATTGAGAATGGCGACGACAAGCCACACAAGGGACATCAGTACATCTCATTTGTCGACAGTAGACAAGGATGTTCAAAGGCAACTCTCTCACAGAATGTCGAGGTAGAAAGAGATTGGGTTTACAGCAGAATCTTTGATGCACTGTTAAAACTGGATCCTAGCAGACTGAACGATTACTTAGCTGAGCATAATAGACTGATCCTTCTTTCTCTGGAATCTGATGAAGCCAACAATAAGGCCCAGAAACTGCGCGAACTGATATTAAAAATCCAGAACGGTAACGGATATCTGACTTGGAGGGAAATCGCTGACATGCTGATGAAAGAACATACAGTCGATTTCGATCTGCTCTTTGGCATATACGATACTTCGAAGCAGTCAATGACAAACGATGCCGACATACGACGCCATTTCAACAACTCTGTGACTGCAAAAATGTGGAAGGCAAGAAGATATGCGCATTCTATCATGTACTATGCTCTGAGCAACCGTCCTAAGAATGCAAATGCTCCTGAGACCATGGGATTGTTCAGAACATATTATCCTAAGTTGGAGAAACTGACGGTCCCTGCTAAGTTCAGCACAGAAATCAGCGATGCAGAATGGAGAGACTTGCTGAAAGTGTACCTTGACTTCGATGTCAGAAACAATGGATCTTTCTTCATCAAGATTGAAGACCAGAACGCATTGGTGGTAGACTCTTTCATTGATATATTCGACCTTGCAAGATACAAGTATTCGAAGGAAAAGAGAAGACCAAGGGAAAAGCCTACAAAAGACCAGAGAGTCTATAAACTCATAGAGAAAGCATGCCCTAGACTCAATCCTGATGAGGTAATCGACGAGATGTGGACAGCACTGACCACTGGCAATGACCCTCTGCTTGTGCTAGGCGGAGGTCGCATTGAGGCAGACCCGGTAAGGGATCAACAGGGTAAGATTACCGGTTACACCAACCAAAGGTGGGTAGACTTTGACGCACAGGGCTATTATTTGAATCTATATGATATCGCCTTCAAGCTGTACGATTCTGCATATGTCTGCCCAGAAACACGCAGACCTCTTGATGTGTGCTTCAAGGGACTGAGTCCATACTACACCAAGGGATTGGGATACCAGAATGCAGGACAAAAGCACGCGCTGCCGAACCTTCCATATAACATTGACAAGTCATATGCTTCAATTGAGGCATGGCATGCCCAGCATAGAACACCTATACATCACCTTTGGAATAGAAGGTTCCATAACTATTACAGCATGCCTATGATCTTCGTGCAGAAAGAGCATACCGCTCAGCTCGACCTTCAGGAGGCAAGAGATTACCTTGTGGATTTCAAGGACAAACATGTCATCAACATCCTTGCATGTTCGACAACCATGGAGATGGGAGTCGATGTCGGCAGTCTTGAGCTTGTAGTCATGAATAACGTACCGCCTAAGGCCGCTAACTACAAGCAAAGAGCCGGACGAAGCGGACGTATGAAGCAGAACAGGAGTGCATCGATCGCCTTGTGCGGACAGGATGTGCACAGCCGTAATGTCTGCGAGCACCCGCTGACGCTGATCAACAAAGCAATCGGTGCTCCTTACGTCGACTTTGACAGCAAAGTGATTCTTCAAAGACAGGTCAACGCATATGTGTTCAAGTCAGTTGTCAAATATATTACTTTAGGAGACAACGGCACCAATCTGATGGACTTCTTTACAGATTACTCATTTGCAAAGGAGACCATGCCAGGTGGCAGACATAAGACTAGATACGATTGCGTTCTGGACAGTAACGACAAACCAATCTGTCTGGTATCAAGGACAGCTGTGACATACTCTGCATTCACTAGGTTTATCGACACCCTTAGCAACTACGTAAATAACCCTAGTCAGGTTGATCCAGATATAGTCAATGCATTGAACAACATTGGTTTAGTAGCAGGTCGCGTGTTGACCCAGAAAGAAATCAACGACCTTGTACTGAATACAATCGAAGCCGCTAATCAGATGGAGGCGGAATTCAGATCTATTGCTGACAACCTTGCTGACTACTTCCAAAATGAAGCTACCCATGAAGGTATCTCACAGCAGGACCTGACAGTCAGTGCGCCTAATAGCATTACATTCAAATGGCAGGAAAAGGGAAAGAAGTGCTTCAGCAAGCCGCTTAGAGGCTTACATTTCAAATGGACAAACCTCCTCAAGACCAGTCTCTTGGAATTTATGTCCACTCACCAGTTCACGCCAAATGCGAACATGCCTCTTGACATCATTGAGCTGATTGTAAGCAGGCAGGATATAATGTCTGGATACCGCAAGGGAGCAAACAAGCAGCCATCCGCAGACCTTGTCCGTGCTTTGGCACAGTTCGCTCCAGGCAGAGTCGTTACTATCAACAACTCAGTCTATAAGGTAGGTGGAGTTGATTGGAGCAAACCATTCGACTACTACAAGATGGAGGACGGATACCTGACAATATCTCAAACATCGGATGGGCAGGTTGTCATTTATCCTGATGCATTCAGAGCTGATTACGGAGTTACACGTGACGCCAGCACCAATACATTCTCGCAGGTGTCAGCGCAGTTCCTGGAGATGCATGATGACGCTGTGGAGTTTAAGCCATGCGTTGCTCCTAATGTGGGCGAAAGTCCTCTCAAACTGAGGACAAGCGACAGCTGGGAAGAGACACCATATGTCCTTTATTATAACTCAGGACTTGGACATGGATACGCAGTCTGCACAAAATGCGGTAGAGCAATGGTTGAAGAGGAAGCGTATAAAATGGGCGGCATAGAAGTTGACCAGAAAGGTCAGTCTACATGGGTCAGCAAACACAGACCTCTTAGAAGAGTCCCTGACAACACAACCGCAGATGGCATATGCGACTGCTCTGCCAGCGACGTCAAGCATGAAGTAATCTTCGCCGGAAAGCTCCAGACTAATTTCACCGAGATCATGCTCTATAAGAAAGAGGATGTGAAGATTGAGGAGTTTGACCCTAGGAATGTTGACGATGTCAGGATCCTTACCACTTTCGCTGTTGTGCTGTGCGACATCTTTGCTGATGAGGTACAGCGTGACCGCTCAGAGATCGATTTCTTCATCTCAAAGAGAGGTACATTATGCGTATTTGACACTGCAAAGGGTGGTGCGGGCATATCTACACAGCTTGATGCTGCGAAGATCAAGAAGCTCATAAAGCAGGATATCTACAGCAAGATGCTCACAGTTACAGAACCTCACCAGATTCTAGACAGGAATACTGTAAGGTACTACGACCAGATCGACATTGACCTGTTCAAGAGTTGGCTTGAGTGGGCAAAAGAACTCATCGAAGATGAGGTTCCTGCTCATATTCAGGCGGCATATCCGAATGTGGTCAAGGAGACATTCACAAGTCTGACCCAGGCGCTCAAGGCAGACCATTCAAGCATCTTGTTCTTCAATGCCGATGTCAATCAGTATAACTATTATGACCAGGTTGCAAGATATGATGCCCAAGGCGTAAAGCATATAGTCAGCGAAAGCGGTTGGTGCACACTTAACATAACCCTTGACAGAAGAAATGAGGTGCACATTCTCAGCCCTATGCCACAGCTGGTGACACCTGCAGTCATGAACATGCTCAAGAATCTTGATGGCGGCATTAAACGCATGTATGTCAACGACTTCTCCGGCTTCCCTTTCCACCCTATAGCATATGCAGGCGGAAAGCTGTACTTCTCAGACACGAAGATGTGGAATTGTCTCAACCAGGACTGGGGATATATAGTATATTCTATACCATACCCTGCCAATATGCTCGGACAAAAGACCGCTCTTGATATCGACAGTCTGTGCGGTGGAGTTAAGATGATGTATATCGACGGCGGTCTGGAGATATCAGCTGACGACCTCTTGGATACGCTTATCAATGAAGAGCTGAACACTCATAGCTCATCAATGATTCAAAACTTCATCGACAACAGCGCAGGTTCAGAACTGACATTCACCTATACAGATGAGCACCTGAAGAGTCATTTCTCGATCCTCGTATTGATAAAGTTCATAAATGCGTTTATCAAGCAGGTCAAGAATCCTAAGAATGTGCATGTCCGCTATGTCGGCGAGCGCTATGTTGACAAAACTACGCATTGTTTCAGTCCGCAAGAGGACGATTGGTCATTCTGTCTGAACTTCAAGTTCTCTAAAGATAGGGATAAGTATCTTCAGGAATACTTTGCCCTTAACAGAGTGATTGTAGATATGGATATCAAGCCTAGAGGAGCCCTTCCTCATTGGAGATTCATGGAGATCTCCAATGGTGTAAGTACTCTGATTCTCTATCCAGACGGAGGTATAATCAACGGATGGGAGGCAGATGACTATCCGAAGATCACCAACTCTCACTCCAATATAAAGATCCGCCTGAAAGAGCGCATCAAATACGACATCGAACTGAAATAACGTTCATCTACACAAATAGTCCGGCTTATAAACGAGGGCACTGAAAAAGATGCCCTTTGGGCTGAGATTTAAGTAAAAGAAGGATATCGAGATTATTCGGTATCCTTCTTCAATTTTTGATTCTCGCAGGGTTATTCCGGAGCAATAATAGTAGATTCACTAACAGGGAAGGGTACACTTCTTCGTAAACACGAAGACCGGCTAGAAGTCATGCGAGATGCTTGGCGTTGTGAACCTGATGGATTAAATGGCGCTGAATTTTATTGACGAATTTGCCCCGATGGCCGTTGTGGCAGTCGGGGCATTTTGAAATTTATGAGAGTGTGCAATCCAATTCATGGCTTGGCTGCCTTTCTAATATTCTTTTAATTGATTGCAGTAGTACGCTCTCTGTATTTTCCATTATCTGGACAAATTCTGCATAAGTATTAAGAGACTGTGGAACGTTTACTCCTATTATAAAAATTTCTCCACTATACCCCTTAAGTTCTCCAGCTCTATAAGCAAATAACTTATCTTCCTTTAGGCTATCAAGTCATTCGCAATAGATTCAGGCTGCGAGCCTACTGACCGACGTGCAATTGTAAGCTTCCCCTTTTTGTAAACTTCCCCTATTCGTAACCAACCGGCGATGGGGTGATGTGCATATTGGCAATATGACAAAGAAGGCTCCGATTCTGTACGATTTTGTACGATTCGGAGCCGACTTGTATCATATTGTTTCAAGTCAGTGCATAATGCGTAATCCGGATACTTGGCACTTTACCTGTATCTCTTTCAAATATACTGCGCAAAATGCAAATCCAGCAGAGAGAAAACTCTTTCCTTTACCTGCTTGACATACTCCCTCTCTTGTTCATCTGTCATAGGATCTCCGTCGTATAATGGAACGGCAAGGCTATCGCTGTACGAATGCTCCATCTTCAGTCCATGGCATGAGAAACCTACGTATAGGTTATCTCCGATCTTAAACTCTTTATTTCCAAGTTTTTCGCCATATGACTTATCATAAAAAGTTATACAGAAGCCGACATAGTCTGAATATACGATCGCAGGACCGGAAAGATCGTTGTCTACATAGTCAAATATGCATGGGACCAGGTACCTGCCGTCACGATACAATAAACCCATCTTTCGATTGTCTTGCGCATCAAATGCGTTAAACAGTCCAGGCCATGATAAAGAACGGCCGTTAACCCACAGCTTACCAGGCTGAATCCTGACTTTTCCATCAGGATATAGCACTGTAGTAGAAGATGGCCCATCAGGCATTCTGTTCTGCATAAGAACGCAATTATCGGAAACATGGTCAAGGTATGACTGATATGGCTGGGGAACCAGATTGTATTCCTCTGCAGCGCCATATAGTCTAGCAACTAAAATCCTCCTGCAGGAATTACGGGCCTTCTTGTCCTCAATTGCAGGAACGACATCGACAAGAGCAGATTCAATGTTCCAGTCTACACTTTCAATCTTTTCTAGAATCTGACGAATTGCGTCTTCATTGCTGTCAGTCCTTGTGGCAAGATGTGCCTTTAGGCGGGATTCCATGAATTTCCTATCTATCATTCTCATAAGGGTAAGAGTTTAGTTATTTGTGGAGCAACAAATTTAGCAAAAACCTTATGAAATCGCAACCTTGCCTGTCCAGACAGGCCTCTGCGAGCATCTCATTGCTGAAGATAGAGTACCAGTCGGAGACGGCAAGCTGACTTGACAAGATTAAAGACTTTTTGTGATACCGATCGTCAATGATCTGTTCAAAGTCATTCTGTTGCTGACCTTCAAGTTTCTTCATTCCGAAGTCATCAATGATCAGCAGATCTAGATGTTCCATCTTCTCAAAGAACTTGAGTTCCTTGCCTTCAAGACAAGCCAAGCGTACTTCGTCAGTAATTATACAAAAGGCATTTAATCATCTCCGAGAATGTTTACATACAATAAAATTGTGGATTTGTGGAAGCAACAGAACTTGTTCCATTGTGGAACAGATTCCCGAGAAAGCGACAGTGGTAGAGTGAAGTATCGTTATAACGATACCTTTTCATAAAACGCATATTTTCGAGTTAAAGTCTCAAAACCGCAATTTTAACTCACTTTTATGTGAAATTTTCACATATTTAACAGTTAAGATTCAAAGATCGCAAACTTAACGCATTACTCCCACAAGAAGTAATATATAAAAAATCTTATATATAATTTAAATTATACATAGCACTAATTCACATACATTGGGGATGACAGTATTTGAATGGCCAAAGACAAATTATGCTCCCAGAACATAATGTTCCAGAAGCATAATATCGCGTTAAATATGTTCTATGCGGTATTTAAAATTTCTTTAAGTACCATATTAGTCAATAAACTCATTCAGTCTCTTTACTAGTTCATGCACAGTCGTAGATGACTCCGCCGTAGATGGTGCAACTCCCGCTTTCTCTGCAAACAGGGTTTCTGCATTTTGAATTGCTGTCTGCTCCAATGGCTTTATCCTCTGGTAGAGCTTCTTCGCATAGCCTGCCTTCTTTGAGTATGGCTCACCAAGATGCTTGCTTAGTCTGTCTGCATACTTGCTCCTATGCAGTGGGCCGCGACACAAATTAAAGTGAAGCAGGAACCAGAGTTCGAATGCCTGATTACTGTACGCTACATTGAAGCCGTTGTCCTTAGCATAAGCTATCGCTTCATCAAAGTCATTGTAGTCGTCCTTATCGAACACCACCCAGCAATAGTCAAAAGTCTTCCCTTTTGCCTTTTCTGTCTTCCTGATAGCAAGAGCCTCCTTAACCAATGACATGGTACCTAATCCTTTACCGACAGCCTTGACTGTGGCAGATGTCAGACGGAATGCATTGAAGTACTCCGGTTCAGTATTTTCTCCTTCACAAACAATCAGAAAGGACTTCTTTGGGATCCTGAAGCTATAACTTCTCTTTAAAGAGTGTTCCTTTCTTGGGTTATATCTCGCGCTCATACTACTTTAAAGCTTTAGACAGGTCATCAATTATCGGAGTAGCTCCGTATTTTCCGAGAAGATAATCCTTCTCGTAGGACGCATCGCTTCGCACCCTGTAATCAGACAGAGGATAGAGACAGCTTTCGCCTCGACCATTTTTCTGAGTGAACCAGATCTGATCGCGTCTGAGAAGGTTGCTGCTAAGCAGATTCGTATCATGAAGAGTGACAAGCAACTGC